>Ga0126342_10017521_pt1 | contig 12376 bp, 5 predicted proteins | sample Cyp1metagenome_FD_92528 | JGI IMG/M metagenome (GOLD analysis project Ga0126342, IMG submission 92528) | Coral microbial communities from Lord Howe Island, Old Settlement Bay, Australia - Cyphastrea 1 metagenome | ecosystem: Host-associated > Invertebrates > Cnidaria > Coral ... | reverse complement strand
TTCTTGCTCGTACCATACCACTCCATATCAGACAACCTGAAGCCAGAACCTAGTCTGGATTGTTCTGGGATTAAATCATATGAGATCTGAAAGCCAGAAAATGAGGTCTTGCAGTCTTGCCCTGATTTTCATCCAGCTAAGGCCATACCATGTCTATCATTGTGGGAATTGATACAGGTGCTCAATCTATTTTTAATGGGGATTCATCCTAACAAGTGAAAGAATGAGGGAAAGCAACGGTGATTCTTGGGTTACCCCTGGTTGACTTGAGAAACATCTATAACGATTTGGCTGCAAGACTGGGTGTTTGGGGAGTCTGGTCGCTAAATGGCAAATAATGGCAATGTACAAGCATCATTGATGATTTGGGTACGCAATATGGCGAAACTTGGCAGAAGATCATCAGTTTTTTTTGGATATAGTATGTATATATATATATTTGTATAAATAAGTTATCTTCCAGTACAGCAACACAGATATTGAACATCCAGAACACTTTTGGTCATTTCCTGAACAAACCACAGTTGCCGCTGGGACTCGCAGCCTTTCTTTGTTGAGCTGGGGTCTCCACATCTCAGATGTGGGCCTTTGAAATACATCAGTTCTACAAGGTGGTGCCCCCTAGATAGCTAAGTTGGTTTATAACTCCAATAACTATGGTTATAGGTGATATATCTATAGTTAATGGGATTATAAACCAACTTATAACTGGGGGGCACCACCTTGTAGTTGTTGTTGTCCTTGTTGTGGTTGCACATTGAGGACTTCCTCCAAAGCAGATAGAAATCAGATGTTTATTCAACCAAATAGATTTATATTGATGGCTAAATATCTATTAAAACCCGCATAAACATGTATAAACCATTATTTTCATGGTAAAGTCAATATTTTTGACTCTTCCATTGACATTAGATCCATACTTTGATGCTCAATTCCATTTCAAAAACCAATCATTCTTTTCATGGTCAAATTCACATTCTTCATCCAACAAGACCCTATTTTCGCTGTTAAATCCACATCTGTTCGCTGATCCTATGCCCTTCAATCCCTATGATCAAATCCCTCTTGAAAGTCCAATGAAGCTGGATGAATTCGAATGACCTCACTGTTCTCCATCACTCGAATGTGGTTGTTGTAAAAACCATCCCCAAATGGCCTTGTCTTCAATGATTTTCAGCTTCGTGACGTGACTTATTTAGCCAGATATATACATCCTAGGTCCTAAGCCCCATTAAATCCCATTAAATCAACATCCAGATACATCCTAAGTATTCCTAAGTCCCATTAAATCCCATTAAATCAACATCCAGATACATCCTAAGTATTCCTAAGTCCCATTAAATCCCATTAAATCAACATGTTGCTGCTTTGGCCCTCCATTTTGATGCCGAAATCCAGAAAACATCACCACCTCAGCGCCTTCTGCGCGTCTTCGAGGTTGGTATCGATCTGTGGAGATTTTGCCCCGGGACCACGCAGCTTACCAGGAGCGAATCGGAGTTTAGTCATGGGGGGTCCCCAATGCCTGGATGGTTTCAATGGAAAATCCGAAAAAAACATCGATGAGAACTAGGGGTGCCCCGCATGGATTGGAAACTTCCAGATGTGTTTTCCAGATGTGCAAAGAATCTGGGAAAAAAATGATGATGATCATTCGAACACCATAGAATGGAAGAAGATGGTCTCAAAATGTCTCAAAAGAATCCCCAACCCACAAATGAGGTGGGAAATCCCGGCATATGGGGCTTTCTTAAAATGCGGGATACTGTACCCAAGTCACCATGGCCATCATGGGTTTCAATAGGTTTCAATGGTCATTCATGACTTGGATGATGTGGGGTACCTGCATGACTTAGGGAATCTCCATTTGATGATATTTCGAGGAAAAAGATGGAACCTTTCGAAGATGAAAATCACAGCCACATCCCAGCCACATCCCATGAAAGTTTCTTAAGACCTCATGAAAAATAGATGAAATCCACGAAAAATCCGATCAAATCATCAAATCATCAATGGAATCACCATGTCGCTCCATAAATTTCACTCAAGTTCCATAAAAATCCCATAGAACTCCCATAAAATCACCATGTCTCAGGACGCACAGCTGCTGCGCTTTATGGAGGAACTAGCCAGCCGCTCCCGGAGGAGCCAAGATGTGGTGAACTGCTGGTTGAAGCTTCCAATGGGAGGATTCAAGGTACAAAAATGATGATTTACGCTAGAAAAATGTGATTTAACCAACAAACATGTGATTTTAAAACAACAAATACCCTCTGGTTATGTCAAAATAGCTATTGAACATGGCCATAGAAATAGTGGATTTACCCAGCTAGAAAATTGTGATTTTCCATGGCTATGTTAGTTTACCAGAGGGTATATGGATTTAAGCTACACAAATGGTGATTTAACTACCAAAATAAGGATTTAACCGCCAACAACTATATGGATTTTTCAGCGCCAGTTTTTGGAGGATTGAACTTTGAATTTACAAAGAGAATCATTAATATCCACATGTTTAGCAAAACATTAATGCACTACTGGTGATGGTTGGTTTTCACCCTGGTGATTTCCATTTGCTAACTAGGGGCAGTTAGTCCACTTCAACCTCCAAGTGGCACAGTGGCACTGTGATTTTTTCGGTCAACTCCCTCAAAAAATCAGAAAAAGATGAACTTACAATTTAGAGGCGCTTACCCTCATTTTGCATTTTGGGGTTGGGTTTTACTCGCATTATATGTATGTATATACATATATATTTGGTGGTTGCGCAAGTTGATGCATATTTTTGGGAAGTTGGTTTAGTTTCTAAATATGGGTGGTGCCTTTTGTTGGAGGCTGGCTGGTTGATACATATTTCGTCATATATAAACATATATTTTTAGCCAATGCCTTACCTTTCACAGAGAAAGTCAGGGGGCCATTGGTTTCTCAGCAACCCATCCCATTCCCCTATGAAAGACCCGCCAAAGGTGAACCTCAAAATGATTAGATTCGAAGTTAAACCAGTGTAACACTGCAGCAGTTATGGCCATGGCTATGAGTTACAACTGATTATTTCAATGGGATTATAATGATTACACATAAACCATAAATGTTTTTTTTAGTTCTAAGATGATTATACATAAACCATAAATGGGATTTTGGGGTTTTGTTAGTTCTAAGATGATTATATAGAAAGCATAAATGGGGCTGTGTTAGTTCTAAGATGCTTATACATACACCATAAATGGGGTTTTGTTATTTCTAAGATGATTGTACATAAACCATAAATGGGGTGTTGTTAGTTCTAAGATGTTTATACATAAACCATAAATGGGGTTTTGTTACTTCTAAGTACTTATAACTGGTATGTCGGGCCATAGCTGTAGGAAATATACCCTCCGGTAATTTGTCACATAGAGAACTGGGAAATGGCCCAGCCGAAATAGTTGACAACTACCCATTAAACATTGTATTTACCCATTAAACATGGTATTTACCCATTAAAAATTGTGATTTTCCATGGTTTTTTCCTATGTTTACCAGAGGCTATTGACTGTAGAGATGGGATTATGGATCGGCCATGGAAAAACATGAAGAAATTGGCCAGGCATGGGTTGGAATTGGCCACAGATTGATCAGCAATAGAGTTTGATAGGGCGATGAGTTAAACTAGATTTAGGTATTTAGCACGTGCAGATACATTTGCTATATGATCGTTTATGCAGATATGCAGATATATGGTGATGACAGATATCCGCATAATAACTGTATTGCTGATCGATATGTGATGAAATAAAGTTGGTGATGATACTGTTGGATACTACATCACCGATTTAGAATTGGTGATGAAAAAAAAATCTGCATAAATTTCAGCACGACCTCACTGGAATGATGGGAATTGGGCCCTAGCTATTCAACAAAGTGCCCAGATGGATCATAACACATGTATATGAAGTAGATAGAATTATATATGTCACATTGGAATCTATGGAAGTATACCTGCAAAAAAATATGGAATTAATTATATGATTATATAATTATATGGAATTATAATGATCATTTAAAGTTTAAAGTAACATTATATGGATCATACCTTTTTCCTCATTATGCTTTGTCGATGGGGGAAGAATCAGCGTGCGGTGTGGCTGTTGGTGCCGCCAGTTCCTGGGATGCCTTGGTTTTCCGTGGCTGTCCGACTAGGGAACTGTTCGGCAGAACACATGGAGAACGTTTGCCAAGCAACACGGGGATTCAACCATGAACTATTGGTAAATGAACAAATTGCTACTTGGAGGTCTAATATATGGGTAATACATATATGGTTAATATATGGTTAATATAGGGATAATATATGGATAATCTATGGACAATTGATGGAGAACAACCGGGATATACTTGGGATTCGGGAAAAAAACATCTACAATGGGGACATTGGGTAGACATTTGGACAAAAACCAAAGGCAATCATGGGGATTCGGATAAAACATGATAGTCAAGAACAAAAACTATAGTATATAATCTGATTGGTGGTTTGGAACATTTTTTGTTTTTCCATATATTGGGAATAATCATCCCAACTGACTAATATTTTTCAGAGGGGTTGAAATCACCAACCAGAAAACTATAGTAATCTATGAGGAAAGGATAATTGATACTGGATCATAACCAAATCGTGCGGTTTCATCAAACATCGCGAACGTCGTGGTAGTCGACGTTCCACCAGGGCTCCGAACTATGTGCTCCTGCAGATGGAAGCAGTGGAAGTTGATGAGCTTGACAGGTGGGACGATCGCACGATGGGTCTCTGGGACAGGTGGGCCTCAGGTGGGTGGTTTTTTGTTGGGATTTACGAATCGTGATTCTCCCAAAATATGGTAATCATATGTAATTTTATAGGTAATATATGACCCATCCCCAGATATTTTTTGGGTAACTTGAGGGTAAATTCTAACGCCCTCACTGTTCTCCCTCACTGGAATGATGGGAATTGGATTGGGGGAATCATCCCCATTATTTCAGGTTCGTGAAATTACACAAACTGCCCAGATGTTGCCTGCAGGCACTGAACATTTCACTAAAAATGGACCCCGGTACCTGAAAATTAAGGGTAAAAAACACCAAAAAAAACAATCCATGGCTGTTCATGATTTTCAGTAAGAAACTGGCGATACCTTGGGGGTAGGGGCCCCATACAGACCAGACAGACCTAGATCACCATCGATGGTACACTCAGACTTATGACGACGGTCCTTGAAATGAGTGAATGCTACATACATGCAGGATCCAGTTGAATGGTTCTTAGTTCTTGATGGCTAACAACATCTAAGAACATCTACCCACCTAATAACATCTAAGAACAACATCTAATAACATCTAATTCCCATAGAAGGGGATGGTCATCCACCCATTTTCACAATTTAGTTATCTTGGGGGCCCCATCCTGTAGTCACTATTAGTCATTTCCTCCCAACCAGTCTCCGGAGGTGTCCGTTTGGTCAAGCGCCGTGTGCGCAGCTCAGAGACCTCCTGCAGAGGACGTGCAAAAAGGTCTTCGCGGCTCAGCCGACGCCTGGTGCCCCGGGGAAGCTTGGTTTAACCATGAACATTTGAGAAAATCATGAGGATTTCCGGGGAATTTCATGGTGATTTATATAGTATGTTTTTTTTTTTAAAAAATATGGGTTTAATAGAGATGACCGTGGGAGAATGATAAGGATCTGGATTGGTTTTACCATCTGGTGTCTTCGTGGCTGGAAAATTCCTGGGGCCTAGCCATGGAGGCAACTAGTTCGCAGGGAAAAACATCGAACCACATGGTGGATTTGCCAGCACGCCATGTGACTGATTACCAGAAGGTAGCTAAGTTGGTGGCGTTGTGTGAAATGTAAGATTTACAGTTACAGCTGGAGTTTATATGGATTTATCGTAGAGATGTTTGCGCCACTTTGCAGGAATGGATGCCTCATTTCTTGATGGGATTGCTTTTATGCAGGGGATCACATTATTCCTCCATTTGCAAGCGAGAAATGATTCATGACAACTGAACATGGTATTGGCCCAACCAACTTTTCCATACGTTTTCTGGGGTACACCCCAAAAGTGCAAGAAAACAGTGGAGAAACCGATGAAATTCCCCGCTGCATTCTGGGATAGTCTTGGGTCATGGATCCAGCAGCGAGAGAAATTGGTGGCTTCACTCGTTTTGACTACTGAGTGTTCAACCGGAGGGGTGTCATCAAGCATGAGAATTGGACATCCACTAAAAATGAAGGTTTATAGCTGGGAAATTCATCTACCCTCTGGTAATTTGTTACAGTTTGCTATTGAAAATACCCCATAGAAAGTTCGTTGATTTACCGAACTTCAAAATGGTGATTTACTATAGTTATGTAAACGTTTACCAGAGGCTAATTCTACACTTAATCTGGTTGGTGGTTTGGAACATTTTTTATTTTTCCATTCAGTTGGGAATAATCATCCCAACTGACTTACGAATAGTTTTCAGAGGGGTAGGTCAACCACCAACCAGATATACACACCCAACATGGAAACTCTAAGCCACCAAGAATGAGTTTTCACAAATACAAACACGCAAATGGGATTTATATGGGATTTAGCTGGGAAGCTCATTCCCAGAGGCTACCCCAAAAAGCAGCTCCGCTGCTGTTTAGACACGCGTTGGTTATGGAAATTGATTTCACCTTTTTTCGAATGATCCTAAGGTTAACTGGAACTGGAAACTCACCATTTTTGGAGGACAGGTAAAATCATCAGGCTTATCATCGAACTGCATGGGCTATATGTACTATAAAGCTATATCCAAATGATATTCCAATCATATTCTTATTGTGGTTGGTTTGAAACCCAGATGTGCGGTTGGAAATAAATCTATCGATTCTGAACTTGAATTTTCATCATTGTTTTCGCTTAAATGAATACATTGAATGCCATCTTTGTTGATTGAATCCATCATTGTTAAAGATCAGATCCCAATTTTGATGGTTACTGTTAGAGACACTGTCTATGATATGAAATATGCTAGGGTCCATCTGTTTGTGAATCTATGCCCATGGAACCACCTGAATCAAGATCTCCCAATGTTTTCAGAAACTAAAATTTTCGGGGTCTATGTTAATATAATAATAGCGTGTGAGTCCTTCTTCAATCCAATTCTTGATGGTTACATCACATCCCTATTTTGATGTCTACATCCCCATTCAACCCATGTTGATGGTCATGGACTCCTTTCGGCTCGCCATTTGGGTCTCAAGGAGACAGGGCCAGGTCGCAACGAAAGCCACCGGTCTCCGCCGGGGCATCGGAAGAAAACATCAGTTGTCAATGGTTCAACGTGCTCAACCTTACAAGCATTAACTTGCTCAGCTCAGCAGTGCGCCAAGATGCGAACCAGTCACCAGTCATGCGAAGTCTTCCAGAAGAAATGGCTGTGGATTTATGGATGTATCCCCGAAGGGCCATCAAATAGGTAAAACTATGATAAACTCATGTAATTTGGGGTATCCAATTTTCAGACGTGAAGAAATCAGTGAGTTCTCCTCTTTTGGTGCGCCTCGAAATTTTAAGCGCGGGGCACCGCGGGACACCCGCGGCTGCGCCTGTCCCCACGCCGCGCAAACCATGGTGATTGAGGCCCGTTGTCAACCGGAACTTGGTGGGTTGCTTCGTTGAACCAATATATTGGGTAAATTCCCTATCCATTAGGGGATTCCATATATTGGCTGATTGGTGGTTTGGAACCATGGATTTTTATTCCATTCAGTTGGGAATGGAATAACATCCCAACTGACTTTAACTCCATCATTTTTCAGAGGGGTAGGTAGGTATACCACCAACCAGATGGCAATGGAACACTCCCCGAACTAAACCAGATTATGATTAACCATCATTAACCATATATATATAATATAATAATAACCATTCATATTAATCACTATTAACAGCATATTAACCACTTAAATATGGAGGTTTTAGATGGGAAATTCCATGGGATTGCTTAGTCGACTGAGTCGATAACCTCGACATTCCCATGTCATGTTTCTAAAAAAAATAGTAACCCCTTGGTACGTATATAGTAACCACTTGGTACATATATATATATACACACACACACCTAGGAACCACTATTTCGGTCGAATAGAAATAATAGAAACCACTATGAGCATTCAGGAACCACTATCACTATACCACGATTGGTCTATATATTATTGTCAATCTATATGTGTATGTGTATATGTTTTCTACTCGGTACTCTGGGGAAAACTCACATAGATGTGGCTCTCCACACCATTTGTATATGATTTTCCGAACGGGTTCCCCATGGGTTTTCCTCATCTATGTTAGTCTACAGGGGGGTAACCGCTACAGTTCATATAATACAAAGGAAAGTCCAGGGATAGAAACGGTTCGATTGATCACAGTTTTATTCTGGGATTTCTGACAAAAAACACCGTTTAAGAAGAACTAGTTCGGATCTTCCTCAAAAATCCATGGTTTCCCAAGAAGAACTATAAAAACCCAATACTGTTTGGTGCTTTGGAACATGAATTTTATTTTTCCATTCAGGTGGGAATTTCACCATCCCAACTGACTTTAACTCCATCATTTTTCAGAGGGGTAGGTAGGTATACCACCAACCAGTTATAAGTAGCATTATCCCCAAAAAATGGGATCTTCCTCAAAAATCCATGGAATCTTCCCATTGTCATCCCATTGTCAAAACCCAACAGAGGTTCTTTAAAATTTCCATGGCATTATGCCATGGGGGGATGACCGTCAGCATCGGCGCAGGTGCCAGAAGAACATCACCGTGCAGGCGGGATTTACCCTCGTAAGTAGGTTATAATCCTGGTTTTGTTAATGGGCGTTTTGTAGGGTTAATCCACTTATGATTGGGGTGAACTAACCCACTTACCCTCTGGTAAACATACACATTGCTATTGAAAATGGCCCAGTCGAAATAGTGGATTTACCTCTTAAAAAGGGTGATTTTCCATAGTTATGTTAGTTTACCAGAGGGTATATGGGGATTAGCTTCTGGTAAATTCACATAGACCCTGGCAGATAGCTCGGGGTTGGAAGATTAGTGAAACCATTAAAACTAGGCTATTTCCAGGATCTATGTTAATTTGCCAGAGGGTATATGGGATTTAAACGGGATTTATATGAGATTAAAGAGTTACATTGAAGTCTAAGTCGACAGAAGCCTACCAAAAGAGGGGGCACATTGTAAAATAGGGTAATGTGGGCAAAACAATGTCATAAACCACCCATGACTGGGAATGGTAAACGTAGCACCTGTAAAAATGGTGATGACTGGGGGATGGTGCAAACGGCATTGTTTTCCCCACATTATATGGGATTCAATGGGATTCAATGGGATTCAATGGGATTCAATGGGATTCAATGGGATTCAATGGGATTCAATGGAATTTAAAGTTAGTATGTGATGTGACCAATATAGCCTTGTTAAATTGCCAATATCGGGTAGGTCAAAATTAAAACCCAGGGAACCAGAAATCGACATATCCGACATGTCGATTTTTAGTGTGAGCCATCCAAGTATTCTGGTACCCAATGTTGACTCATGGGCTCCATGGGGGCTGTAACCTATAATTCTTTTTCAGTAGGGGAAACCAGCCAATGGTTTATGTGTATTGAACTTATAGCTCTTGGTATATATATGTCAAAAGCCATGCTAGCTTCTGGTCATGGGAGATGAATATCCCAGAAGAAAACAGCTATGGATGCGAAAGCCTAGGCGACTGATCAGGTTCGAGAAACTTTGATGCCCAAACTAACATATATTTTTTCAGGATTCCAAGGATTTCTAGAGGATTTTCCTAGGACAACGATGGGGGAAGCCGGGAACCCCACATGGGTTTTAGGACAGTTTTCGCAGTAACTGGGGTAACTGTCCTCATTCTCCACCGCAGGGGATGTCTCCAACAGATACGGCAGATGTTCCAAATCGGAGGTTTCCCAAGGCCTGTTTGTCGGTAAAATCAGAAGACTCTACAATCACCAAGCCTTGATCTTTCTTTGAGGCGATGAACATTTCTTTCTATGCTACAGGATGGGGCCCCACAGTGATGTTAGTTGGTTTATAAACCCTTATAATCCCCATTAACTATAGTTATATCTACCATAAACCATTGGGGGCCCCATCCCGTATTCTAAGTGGTTATTGATGCTATTCTTCGAGATGATTAAGAAATTAAGGATAACCATCTAAGAAGAAGCATCTGAGAATAGCATATCTAATCATCTAACTAAGTGGTTATTCTATGCTATTCTTAGATCCACAGCAGATCAGTGCTCAAAATCTCTCGGCTCTCCTGGCGACGTTTTGATTCAAGTATCATAAACCATAGTGAAATTGGAGTTATAAACCATTAAATCCCATTATTATCCCATTGTCATTCCATTGTTATCCCATTAGAATCCCATTATTCACCGTGTTTCATAAGAACCCCCTCATAGGAATTCCACAGGACGGCCCCCCACAGTTTGAAGTTGGTTTATAAACCATTATAACCCCCCTTAACTAGTTCGTTATGTCTGCCATAAACCATAGAATTCAGCCACTTTTTTTCAGGCAACTGAACGCGAGCTCGCCTCGGGGCCCCTTCCTGTAGGAATTCCAAGTGTCTAAGTAACAATTATTTCTACAAGGTGGTGCCCCCCAGTTATGTTTGTTGGTTTATAATCCCATTAACTATAGATATATCACCTATAAACCATAGTTATTGGAGTTATAAACCAACTTAGCTATCTAGGAGGCACCACCTTGTAAGTATTATTTTGAAACATTATAATAGTGTCTATTACAGTATATTACATTATTATTTCTATAAGCCGAGAACAAACTAATGTAATAATAATGATCTATAAAGGGATTATCTATAAACCATTATCTATAAAAATAATCCCATTATAAAGATCTATAATAATACTATAAACCATTATATTATTCTATAAACCATTATAAACCCTTATTATCTCAGAAACCATTATTATCTAATAAACCATTATTAACCATTATAATAATGATCTATAATCCAATGATTATAAACCATCAATGATCCACAATAACTATCAAAAATCATTCCAGCAACCCCCAGCAACCTATCCATTCCCTACGTTTAGCACCAGTAAGATAAACCATTACAATCCCACAGGATGGGGCCCCCAGTCGATAGCGTTCAGTTGCCTTGTAAGTGGCTGAATTCTATGGTTTATGGTAGATATAACTATACGGTAACCGTAGTTAATGGGGGTGATTTCATGGTTTATAAACCAACTAACATCACTGGGGGGCCCCATCTATAGACCATTATAAACCATTATTATCCAATAAACCAATATAAACCATTATAATAATGATCTATAATCCAATTATCTAATAATCATACAAGACAATTTATAATAATGATCTATATTGGATTATAATGATGATCTATTAGTCTATAATCCAATGATTATAAACCATCAATGATCCCAGTATCCTGCAGTAAATTATCAATCATCCCATCCATCCAGGGCTTCGGCCGCTGAGCCTCGCGGCGCAGCTCGCGCTTCCGACGGAGGCGGTGTTTTTTTTTTCGGCGTGAAGCGTGAAGCGTGAGAAATGGTGGATGGGAAGCATGAGAAATGGCGCTTGAAAGGATGTTAAGGATGTTGAAGTAACAAGAATATTAAGTAGCAGCAAGAATGGTGGTACTATATGGAAATATATTCAGGATATGAAATGAATGGGATATTAATCCCATCCCCGTTCATGTCAGTTACACTCCCATTCTATGGTCCCGTTCATATCTGTCAATTCCCTACTTCCCTTATCTGGTTGGTGGTTTCAAACATTTTTTATTTTCCATTTCATATATGGGATAATCCTTCCCAATGACTTAAAACCACCAACCAGATTATTGTTTCTGGGCTGGGAGTTTTTTATTTTGAAAGGGGGAAGTTTTTTTCAGCGGCATAGACCATGACAGCAAACAGGATTCATCAGCTTTTCAGTCAGCATCAATCAGCATGTAGTGAAATGATTGGTTGAAAATAGTTGAAACCATGAACAAATAGGGTATAAAACATTGTAAAACCAACCACAAAATAGGGATTTCGTTGTGGCTTTGATGAAATCCTCATTAATTACATTGCACATTGCACAGTATCCGACAGTGGCGTTTACCTTCCGGCAATCAAACATATATTGCAGATGAGGTCTCCATCTTGTTGTCAAGTCCACATGTTTGATTGTTTGGTATCATTATGTATCATTCTTCAAGTCTCATGGCTTATGGCTTAAATCACTTAAATTCCGCAATAATTATCAACTATATTCTCAGTTTTTCAAATGACATTACATCCATAT
>Ga0126342_10017520_pt1 | contig 12376 bp, 10 predicted proteins | sample Cyp1metagenome_FD_92528 | JGI IMG/M metagenome (GOLD analysis project Ga0126342, IMG submission 92528) | Coral microbial communities from Lord Howe Island, Old Settlement Bay, Australia - Cyphastrea 1 metagenome | ecosystem: Host-associated > Invertebrates > Cnidaria > Coral ... | reverse complement strand
TGGTGGTTGTGCTGATGTAACATTCAACGCATAGGTTGCTAAGCTGCGCGTTGCAAGATGAAAGCCATGATCCTGGGCATGTGCATTTTGTCTCACAAAACACAGTGTTTTTTGATGTTCGGACACGTGGTGGACGTTGGCGCAGGCAAGAGGAGGGGTTTGCCCGTAATTAATTATATTCTAAATATCTTTGACGTTGACATCCCCAACCATTTTTTCCGTACCCCCAGTGGCGCCTTGCCGGCAGAGGGAGCCAGGCTGCTGGTGCAAACGGCCATGCCCAAGGCATTCACGGCCTCCGTCAAGTTGTCGCCGGCGTCCTAACCGCTGGGATTAGCCATAGCGGTGGCTTAAAAGCCCTCAAACAACTGGGATGGATTCTATGCGTTGGGAATATTGCCCAGTTTCAGATCACTAAGTGGTTCACCCTATCGATAGCAGGTGGCTCCGTTCATCGCAGGAGTACGGAGAGCAGGCTTGAAAGCAGAAGTGAATGTCATCCCTTGTTGTCCTTTTTGCCTCTTCCCCAATGGCAATGCTGTTTTCAATAAGCCGTCCCTAAGTCATCCCTTCAATGCTTTCCCCCATTTGAACCCTATATTTACGGATTGGTTTTAGGATCGCTTATGGCCCATATGGCCGTAAAAATTGTTGAGCTCACTGAGTTCTGTTTGTGCGCAGCAATTCCGCTGCAAAGAACTTTGCAGTCATATCCTAGGGGTGACGAGCCAGTGGCAGTGGGTATCCCAATGAATACATCCCAGCTGGCGGGTTGTAACCCTCTTGCTGAGTACATAGACATGGGATAACCCAGGAATCGGAGGTTCAACCAGCCATTAGCGGTTTGAAACAACCTGGTATACAAATTTAAGGGTCTTTCCTCATATTGATGAGGTTGTAACATGTTGTAACTATTCACCAACCTATTGTAATGTCTCTAGTTTTGTAGCTGCGGAACCAGCAACAAGGGATTTGCATGGATTTGCCATCACAATGGTTGCCAATGCACTCTGGTAGAGGGGAATGAAGTTATCTAAGTGGTGTCTATATAAGATATGCTGGTTTAAGCCCAAGAATGACTGGATAGAATGCATATACATATTCTTATTCTAGCATATGTACATTATATGCTATATCATACATAATTATAAAAAGTTATACATATATATATATATAATTGATTATATATCTTACTTATATATCAAGTGATACCCCATGCAGCTGACCTTTACAACAAGTCGTCACTGGGAGAAAATCAGCCATTGATGGGCGCCCCAGTGATTGCACGACTCAGCAAGATCTGAGGGCAATTTCCATGATGGGAGAGCAAACAAACACCATTTGATGCTATTCTCATCTCTGTACCAACTTTTATGTTGTCTTTCCAAAGTATCCATTTACTTTGTCAATACTGAGAAGATACTCTTCGCTCACAATTTCGCGACGGTATGACATGTTGCATACGGTGCTCAGCAGTTTGAGAATCCCGACTCGGGGGCAAGGGAACTCCTTTGTGGAAGTCTTCATGACACCAAAAGTATGACACAACACTGTACATTTTACCAAACATAAATAGATCATATATGATCAACGTAGATGATATCGTAGAATCACAATAGCTCATTAGAGATTATAATAGATCAAAATATATAGATCATATTAATATATGATCATATGTGATCATACTGCATCAACATGCAGCCCCTAATGATCCCACATTCCCTGCAACAAACGAAGGATGTAATGCCGTAGGGCTGTTCAACGGATCAGAATCCCTGGCACCCTGGCTGTTCAACACATCTCAAGGCACGCCCTCCTAAGATGGCATAAAAATGGCACACGCATTGCAGTATGTAACCCCCAAAAAGATTCAGCAACGGTCTAGTTTCCCACTGTTTTAGTAGGACATTGCCAAATTTTAGCTTTGTTGTAATTGCTTTACACTACATTGGTGAATCGATATCTATATATATATACAGTATATAAATCATCATTTCCCTGCTTAAAAAACATGGTTAATTAAGCGGTGGGTAAACAATCAAATCCCACATTTTGACCGGGTTACCTTTCATCAAACATTAGTCCTGTAAACTAACAGTTCGATGTGGAGTTTACCCACCAGTTGTAGATCATGTTCCGAACGGGAAACCATTGCTTTTCCACATGTTTGTGTCCCTACCAGTAGGCTATTAATTAAACCATATTCCAAAACCAACCCTTCATCAAGGTCTACCCAGCCATCTCCAGACCTTCAACTCTTTGGACAGGCTGTAGCCTCCAGAATTCAGGACTCGGAAGGACTTGGATGATATCCATGTCTATAATTTAGTCTATAATAGTTTGGGATAGAGTTCTTATCGTGTGTATACTATAGATATACAGCTGGTGGATTCAACCCATCCCGAAAAAAGAATCTCAGGGCACAATCAGCAGATTGTCATAGGATCAACAACGCAGGTCTATCTTGACTAGCTGAAAAGTTTGATATCCACAGCTGCACTATAGGGTACTCCATCAACATGGCAGGCATAAAGCCATCAACCTACCTTTCACCAAGATTTACCGGCGATCCTCCTGTTTGCGTGCTTGTTTTGCCTCATTGATCGAACACATGCTTGAAGTATGTACTTCTTCCGTCTTTGACATGTGTTATCTAACCATGATATGTCCGTGGAACAGTGCGAGATGGCAGGGTGAGTGTTGGTCGTACATCACTTTTGTATCTGCAAGGAGCTACAGCATCAGTATATCTATATCAAACACCTCTGACCTCTGTGGCTATGGCATTTGACGCAATGTACCTGTACATCATGACATGATGTATAGTAGTCCAGTCACTGCACACTATTTCAATGTAAAACTCTAGATTCTTAGATGCAAAAGAAGCAATACTTGAAAACATGTTTGTCCATGCTAAAAAGTCATGACATGACCGCACTAAAAACGACGAGCGTAATTACAGATGTGGTCTAAACGGATGAAAGATCGTTTTGAACATGGTCATTCCCTGTTCCACATATGTCATTCTTCAAACAACTAATTATAGAGAGTAAATAATATGCATTTGTGCTACTCGATATTCATTCCCAGTCCTTTCCTGACTACACTGTTATCTTGTAAAGACCTGTAATATGTTCAACAGTTTTCCCGAGGCTTATCATGTTGCTTTAAGATACATCACATTCAAACAAACAAACGACTTGTTTTTCTTCTGGGTACTCCCATGTTGGCCCCCTTTTTCCTAGGCATTTGAACGGAGCCCGGCCTGCTCCACTGTTGATTCTCAGCAGGGTGCCCACCAACATGGTGTAGGCTTTGATCACCTGGAACCAACCAAGCCCTGATGCTGGGGCACTGGAGGCCAGGTGCCGGCCGCTGAGTAATCAATACTCCCATCATGGATTTTAGATGATTTTAGATGATTCTAGCACGCGGTTTGAACCTTCAAACTAGCTGCACCATCAAGGTTTACACAGGAATCATAGGGTCAGATGATATCAGATGGTCATTTCATGAAAATTCAAGCCATAAAATGTGCAAGCAACGATGGGATGTCAACGCTTACATCGGCACCGGCCTGGTGGTTGCAAGTTTCAACCCATGGCTTCAAGATGGTTCAACAATAGGAGAACGGGGAGATCTATGTTCATGTATGTAATGTAATGCCATTCCATGGTATGTGATTGTGTGTGATTGTATGCACATATATATGTATATGTATATATCATATATATTATATGTGTAATGTGTCTGTATACTATACTTATATTATCGTACGCAGGTAACGAAGGATTGTCAAGCAAATCTCCTTCACCAATCTCACGCTGGAGAATCCTCCTGATTGATGTAGGAAACTCAATTGATGGCACCAACTGGCTCCCAATGGGGGCACCAACTGGCTCCCAATGGGGTTCCTTCCATTCACCACTGGATAGGAGAAAATTGTTGTTTGTATGACATCTTTAGAAAATCCACATTGAAAATCATCATTGAAAATCCCCATGAAAAACCATCAGGTTATATCCATCTATATCCATGATATATGTCCTACAGATCTATAGTTTCAACCAAAGCAGTGGTTGTCATTGGTTCTTTGAACAATTTCCCCTCAAATTTCCCATGAAATCTATAGAATATCCTCTGGTAAACTAACGTAACTATGGAAAATCACCATGCTATTATATGGGTAAATCCACTATAAAATTGCAATTTTCAATAGCTATGTTAAACTACCAGAGGGTATCCATAGAATATCCGTAGAACCCCTGATTTTCCCACCGGGAGCCTCCTCAGCGATGGGCGTCAAGGAGCGTTGGGCTTCCTGGCCGCGGGTGCTACATGGATGTTCCCCAACATCCAGCAACATCCATAATATTGCACATATGATACATATGATACATATGATACATATGATACATATATGTATTATGTATACATATGTGTTGTTGATATTGCATTGATGTTTAGCAATTGTTTAGGCCATATAAGTTTTGATCCCCGGAGACTCCGATTACGACCATTGAAAATTGACACTTTGAAATGATCATGGCAATGTGGTGAACCTCCGCGTCAGCGACCACGGTTGCTGATGCGCTGAATTTGGTCACGGTGCTCTGCAAATATTTGCAGACCTGCATGGAAAGGAGCTCATTGAGTCCATGTTGGATGGGGATACCTTCGCCGGGTCCATGTGAAATACCGCAAACCTACAGTAGGATTTCTTTCTGTGTAGAGTTTCTATTCATTTCATGTGTTTACGATATCAGACGCTTCCATTTTTTTTGGCTCATTTGGGTTGTCGAAAAATTGTGTACCCCCAAATCCAATGGATTTGTTCATCATTTTCCCAATTTTTAATGGCCATTTAGAGGTATATCCCATTTTCAGAACCCATTTGGATCAAGTTTTGAGGGGAAAAATGTGACCCGGATAGGTCCATTGCTTCGCCTGTTTGGGATCCTCTGGGGGCAGCAGCGGTCCTTCCTTCAGTGTGTCTGATGCCTCAAGGAGCTTGGTGCACTGGGATGTGGTTCTCCATAGTTAGCTTTTATAGTGATGTCTGTCGTCAACCCAATGCCATTAGGGCCATAAACCATCCCCAAAGACTTCGCATTGGTTTGCTATTGGGTTGCCAACATTATACTATAGAGGTAGATTGAGGTATCAACTTATAACATCTTATAACTAGGGGCACCACAGTGATGGTCAGGGATGAATGGTGATCTGATGCAAAATGGTCTCAGCAGGCAATCCCTTCTCTCTAGTGACTCTAGGTGACATAGGAGGACACACTCCACCACGAAACCTGGTTCATTATTGGATCTATTCAAGTTGTAGGGCCACATCGTTGAGTTCAGTAGGATGGATAACCCCATGGCCCACTTGGAAAAAACTCGGTTAAATCGCCACTTTCCTGGCGTCTCACAGGAATAGTCCCATAAATATCCATGAATCCCTTCCTTATCCTTCCTTTGTGGGTGGAATCTCGATGGGGTTGGAGGAAAACTTGCAGGCTTTTTTTCCCCCTACAACTCCTACAGCCAATGTATCCCCATGTGTGGCAAAAGATTAAAGTTAATTACTGATCTATATAAACTATCCAAGGTTGACCTAGACCCAGATCATATCTTGCTACCATTGGCTGACCAAGTTGTTAAAGACAAACCGGCTGCACACGTCCCCACCTTGATCTCCGGCCCGACATCGTTCCAGATCTGGCTGTGCGAAGACAAGCACTTCTGGATCAAGCTGACCAAATCTGTAAACTGGTTGCTGGGTTGCTAGGTTTAATAAAACCAACCGCAAATGGGGATATGGGATATATCGGATCTAATCATATTCATGTGATTTAGGGTTTGTCTCAAAATAGGGCGTTCCCGGTACCTCCAAATGGCAATTGAAGTGAGGAAAATCATACAGCTTCCGCTGGATTTGGACTCTTTGGACTGGTTCATAGGCTATGAACTTCATACCCTCTGGTTATGTCAAAATAGCTATTGAAAGTGGCCATAGAAATAGTGGATTTACCCATTGAAAATGGTGATTTTCCATAGTTATGTTAGTTTACCAGAGGGTAGTTCCAAGAAGTTCAAATCAAAGCAGCAAAATGAAGACGAGAGTAATTCCGATCATCATCCCGCATGATTTCACCATCAACCACCGGTGTGGCAGGGGACTGATCAGAAATCACCTTCATTTTGACAGAACAACAAAAACCTCGGCATGGTGCCGGCCTTGAATTGTGGCATGCACTACAAAATATAACAGAGATCATATGTGATAATAGTCCAACTGTTCCAATTATTCTCACACAACATTTAATTTTGTCATGTTTTAGCAAACAACTTTTAGCGTAGACGACTTGACCAATACCCCCGGTGCGCACACGCTTCGCTGCAGCCAACAGGTTGAACGCTGCTGGCGCAGAACCCGGGGAGTACGCCGCCATGTCGCGGCGGCAAATTGCTGAAATCTATGGAAATACTGTGTCAATCATAGAATGTCAATCCTCAACTTAATCTGCAAACGAACTGGAACAGCATGTCGCTTCCAGTTCGTACACTTTCAAGTATCAAATCCTTCCGACATTGAAATCGACATATAGCGAATGTTCATGCTTACCAGATCGTCTAGCATGGAGGGCCACACTTGGCCATGCTTTTATGGAAAGGTCCGTCGGCGACGGTCCGTCGGTCTGTTGAGAATTTTCTTCCCACCATCTTGCTCTTCCCGAACATGGAATGGTTTACCACAGGGAAAAAAAGACCTTAATTTTGTAGTTTTGTGGTCCCTTGGGCTTGTTGACCCAATTATCCAGTTGTAAGAGTGTTGTAAGGTATGACTTTGATCATTGCCATCTCAGATTGTCTGGCTGCAATCTTCCTAAGTTGACTTTTGCCTGGTAGATCATCGTGACCTACCGGAAAGATGTAAGGAAATGTCAACCACGTGGTGAAGTGAGACGAGGTTCAGGGAGGTGGGAGGACTCAGTCTTAGTTGTCATCGAACTTGAGAATTCACAATACTAATCCCTTCCCCTATTGCTATAAACACTAGGATCATAACGTTGATTCCCAGCAACTTTGAGATCTGTGGATGCATATGTGTCAAAATTCTCTTTGAACAAATGCAGAACAAGTTGAGGGAAATCATGGCAAATCCAAGTTTATGCAAAACCTTCACTGACCAGATCTCTCAAAATTCTGGTGCAAGTCATCCATCCAAGTTTCAAGTGTCCCAAGGGTCGACCGAAAAAAAAATTAGTCTGAAAATGGGTTCATGCTTTTTCCATCTTTTTCCTAATCAAAATGGCTACTTCGGGCCATGGCATAATTACATCCACTATGCATTGCTTCAATCACCCTGTTCGACATCTGTTGACCACGACTTTTCCTATGTTGATCCCTACTTGGGGTAAGTGGATACATTAGTTATAGGGGCTATATCCCAATTTATGGGGCTTATAAACAGCTTGTGCCGTATGCCCATAGATAACCTCAACTGCACCCCCAAGTACCATATGGAGGTTTCCTAAACTAGGCATACCCCCAAATCCGAAACTAGACCAATTTAGTATTGCAACATATGGGTTTGGGGTACCGTTTAAGGAAACCCCCAACTATAGATTCCACCATAGCAATCTATGGTTGCACCCATCATCAGCCGATTTTCCGCCCTCACGTCATGTAGGTTCCCTGGTGGCATGCAGCTGTAAGCCACCCACTTCTTCCACGCGCTGGCGTAGCCAATCAGCATCTTTGGCTGAGATCCTGACAAGGTAGTGACGGCTCAGATTTTGTTGGGGATTTCCATCAATTTTAGATCCAGTATATATATATATATAGTGGGGGCGGTAAAAACTGAAATATTTCACTTTAGGGGGGTTCTCCCCCCCCTAGAAATAGAAATATTTCACCTCCCTAAAGTGAAATATTTCAGCTCAAAAATTCTGGTCTATAATGGTCTCTGGGCGTGGTTGAATTCGAGGCTGAACGTCATGTTCTGAAGGCTGTTTGGCAAGTTCACTCTCTTCTACAATACTCACAAGCCTGTCTGTAAGTATGTTTGTGCCCCCCCCCAAAAAACAATATATATATATATTATACATATATGTCTGAAATGTGGCATCCGGAGGACCCCCCCACGTCTTTTAGAAACCCAAAAAAACACGTGGGTGGGGGTATATTTCACGTCGTCAGGTGAACTATTTCTCAGAAATTTCATGCCTTACCCCCCTCCAAAAAAATCCAGGGTTAAAGGGGGGGGATATATATATATATAAGTGCGCTTTGCAGATTTTCTGCGGAAAATTGATGATTTAACAATTTCAACACCATATTTCAAAGGATAACGGATTGTACCCTCTGGTAAACTACAGTAACAGTTTGCTATTGAACATGGCCATTTATAGTGGATTTACAAATGAAAAATGGTGATTTTCAAACAAACCAACAGTCTGTGATGGTCCCAGGGCTTGGTGTGACACCCATGTGGCCTTCGCCCATCCACGCGGACGTGATAGTCACGTTGCAGCAGGAACTCTGCAGAGGGCCAGAGTTGATGTGCCTCGGCCTCAGCGAGTTGACCATGGGCCAACCCTAGATACTAGATATCCTGTAAAGGAATGTAACATAATCACATATTATTATACATATTACATATTATTATATATTATTATATATTATTACATATATATATATATTATTATAATTATATATTATTATATATTATTATAAATTATTATATATAATTATATATTATGCATTATTAGATATTATTACATATTTATTATTATATATTATTAAATATGATATATTGGTAGATATTATTATAAATTATTAAATATTATTTTACATTATTATATATTATCATATATTATTAAATATTACTATATATTTTTAGATATTATTATATTTTGTTATATGTTCTTATTTATTATTACATATTATTATATATCATTATACATCATTATATATCTTTAAATATTATTATATATCATTAAATAACATTAGATATTATTCTCTATCATTAAATAACATTATATATCAGTATATATTATTATATATCATTAAATAACATTATATATCATTATGTTAAATTATTATATATTATATTCTTATATATTGACAAATATTGTATATTTTTGAATATGATTATATATTATTACATATTATTGAAGTTATCACATATCATTAAACATTATTATATATTATTATATATTATTAAATATCATTATATATGATTTTATATTATTATATCTGTATATATGTTATCATATATTATTGTATATTATTTTATATCATTATATATTATTATATCTACATATATGTATAGGTGTGTGTGTGTGTTGAACCTTTACAGGTTGGTAGTTTTGTAGAACCATTTCTATCAAACAAACTATCAAACCAAGATTGCCAGCTCTCGACTGCGAAGATTGCTTCACCTTGCTGGGGTGACCCACAGAATGCAGAATGACCACCTGTACCTGGACCACGGGGCATCGGCACAAGACACTTGCTGCTGCTACTGATGGCTGTTCTTGTTACCTAACCTCTAGTCTTGCTGTTGCCGTTTTTGCTTTTTATTGTTGTTACAGTTGTTGTGGTTGTAGCGATTGTTGCACTTGTTGCTTTTGTTCTTGTTGTTCTTGTTTTTCTTCTGTTCCTTGTCGACTGCAACAACCTTGGTGGGGAGGGTGCGGCAAATGCTTGAACCCTCCAAGCGTTGGTTGTGATTGTTGCCCCAAAGTCTGTGCTCCATTTTCCCTGTTCCATGAAGTATATATTTGATCAGTTTGTTACAGAACAAATAGATTCACTATGTCCCAAGTCAGTTGCTGAACAGTCAGTCGATTTCAGGACAACCATCTATATTGCCCAAAGCAAAGTTCTTCTTATTTCTTGTGAGTTCCCTCAATCCCAACCTCAATTTCTGATTTTTAACGAGTTGACACATACTTGGTCAGAAACATCCAAACAACCCCTGTCCTGGTGCCTTTGACCCACAGCATCTTTCAGACCGATTGCCATTGATGATAACCATCATCATCATCATCATCATCATCATCATCATCCCAAGGTCTCAAAACATGAATAGATCCTGTACGAAGCCCGAGTTTTTCTGCGAAGTATTTCATATTAGTAGGATGGGAATTAGTGCATAATGTGTATATATATATATATGCATACATACACATATTATGCATGCGTACACATATATAACACTTATATATATTATATATACTTGCCATGTATTTTTCACAATGTATACAATCGAATCTATAACCACACACAGCATTGGCAAAAGCTGCCGACCTGATTTTTCTCGAAGAGCTCGGAGGCACCGTCGAGGATTTGCCGTTCGCCGCCATTGGTATGGATTTTCAACACGTCCACCTGAACGCTGCCAAAACGTGAGGTGCGAATAGCTTCATTTAAGTGACATGGTCCAAAGATGGTTAATATGTTTCAATATAATATATGTAAATATAACTTATATATATATAATGGTAATAGTAATATATGGTAATATACAGTAAAACGGTTTATGATGGGTATTATAAATCCTTGTCAATGAATTGATATGGATTCATGGTCATTCCCCAATATGAGAAATAAACATCAATAAACCCCTGGGAATCCCCTGGTGAAGCCCCTAGTGGCTCGGATTTAGCCTTGGCAAAACAGGTGTTGATCCATCCCCCCTTTGACTAATCATAGCTGGCTGATGGTTTGTTTTAGCAGTTGATGGATGATCATAATCCACAATTCAACAATATTCAACAACAGTATAGCCTCTAAACAAATCATCAACCAACACACGTTTACCGAACACTCCTCACTTGGAAGGAAAGGTAAACACGACACGTGCCGAAACTACAGCAAAACACGTTGTTTGACCCACCTAGGATGTGGCAGGAACTTGTGAATTCAAAATTGGCTTCAGGATCATAATTCTTTCATATGTGTTCAATCTGTGTATCCAACGAACTCCAGTGTCTTCAAAGAACATGCACAGTAAAAAAAAAAAAACAACACTCAGTGAAAGGAATGCACCTCGAATCCTTTTGTTAATGCTCCATCAATCAAACCATTTCCCACATCTTTACTCGTGTTTATGTAGATTAGTAGGGAATGGGGGGACGACCACACTCACCATGAATAATCATCCCATGCCCTCAATTCCTACTAAGCACCAGAAAGTTTATTCCTCAAATATATGGGGCTTTCCTAAGATAGGGCTACCCCAGTTATCATCCATTTTATTTGGGATTTTCCATTCTAAACCATCCATGTTTATTCCTCGTGTCTCATGAATCACAGTCTCCCGGTCTCCCTTCGTCCCAGCAACATCCTCGTCCTTCAGCAAGGAGTCAATACCTCAATCCGCTGGGAAGGACTTGCTCTGGGGACGTTGGCGGAAGAGCTTGCGGTTGAGGTTATCAATGCGTATAACCATGGTAATAACCCCCTTCAGTTGGGATATCCATTTGATATACTCACTTTAACTATGTCATCATGATTTGTTGATTCACAAACCAACCCGTATTAGAATTTCACATTGACACATGTTTTTGACATTCATATATGCGTCGTCGTCACTCCGTCTCCAAAAAACAGGGTTCGCCCAGATCCAATGGCATACCCTGGCCCTATTCCTGGACGAAACAAGACCTGGAATTTGCAAGAAACTATTGATCCAGGTTTTGATCAAGGGACGCGTCTCGCACCACATGGACACATTCTACATTCAAGAAATGGAACCCTTTCCCATCTGGACATGGGTCAACAGCATATATATATATATAATTATATATATATATACATGTTTGTATATAGTATTACCTGTATATATCTATGTGGTTTTGTCTTTGTTGGTGAAACATCCAACCCTTAAATGGTCATTTCCAATCCCCTCAGTACCCCTGCGTTTCCAAGGGATGGAGACTCCACCTGCCATGTCGTTGTGGCCCACAGTCGGGCACAGAGATAATGTGATGGATGTATAAACACCACACACGTGTATATATATATATTATTTATGAACACACATATTATTGTTGGTGTTCTTATTATTGTCATATTATATATATAACATATTAAACTATATATATATATCATATATATATATAAATTAAATATGTTATATATATATTAGATATGCTATATATATATTGTATACAATATATTCTATATTTTATTTTAAATAACAATATAACATGTTATATTATATATATTAAATTGTTATTTATATTATATTAAATATGTCATATTATATATTTATGTATCTAAAATATTATATATATAGTTTATAGTATATATATATGCTATGATAATAATAATATATAAATAATATATGATATTATAAATAAAATAAG
>Ga0126342_10017519_pt1 | contig 12377 bp, 13 predicted proteins | sample Cyp1metagenome_FD_92528 | JGI IMG/M metagenome (GOLD analysis project Ga0126342, IMG submission 92528) | Coral microbial communities from Lord Howe Island, Old Settlement Bay, Australia - Cyphastrea 1 metagenome | ecosystem: Host-associated > Invertebrates > Cnidaria > Coral ... | reverse complement strand
TGGTTCCCAGGTTGGGGACCGTAAGTTTCAAGGTCTGGGAACCGGCAGTTCCTTGCCATGGTAACCTTTGGTTCCCACGTTGGGAACCATCAGTTCCAACCTTTTCTATCTGGGGTCTATGCCGGTGTAATTTTTTTTAGGGGGTACCCTCCAAATAGTCACTTTAGATGGTACATAAATGGTACAGGATGGTGCCCCCCAGTTATAAGTTGGTTTATAAATCCCATTAACTATAGTTTTAAGTACCATAAACCATAGTTATGGGAGTTATAAGCCAACTTAGCTAACTATGGGGCACCACCTTGTACCCTCCCAATTAATCCAGGGTTAACATGATGATTTCACCCCGAGAAGATGATTTTCCCTGCCTAACATGGGACTCTCAAGGCCGGGTGGTGGGCCGAAGCCGCCAAAGCCAGGAGGGGGTCCCAGGAAGTTCCCTGGTTGCCTGGGGCTGGCCATGGCTTAATCTGCCAGGTGCCGAAAAGCTTGGACTTTTCGGTCATTTCCACTACTTTTCATGATTTTTTTTGGGGGGTTACTATATGAATGGGAATAACAATGAATAACATGTAATAACATATATGGACTATGATTATATAATATCATATAATGTATGGTATAATTACGGTAATATCTGATGGGAATTTTACTATCGGATTTTCACCTGCACTTTGGAACAGCTTGTTTGGGCCCAAATAAATTGGTGAAGTCCAAGCCCGAGGAAACAAAGGAAACGCCAGTTGTTGATGGTAAGACGATGGTAAAACGCCAAGCTTTTGGAAAATGCCCTTGGTTAACACTATGGTTAACTAGTGTTTAGAGGGGATATAACTGATGTAACTATAGTATACCTACTTTGATATGGGTTTAGTATATATTCTGGTTGGTGGTTGAGCCTACCCCTCTGAAAAATATGAGTTCGTCAGTTGGGATGATTAAATTCCCAATATGATGGGAAATAAAATTGATGTCCCAAACCACCAACCAGTATCCCTGAAACATCCTGAAACCAAGCTGCTCTTGTAATCCAAAAAAACGATGTGAAATTCGAAAGGGATTGAAAGGGATTATCACTATGAAGTATCCCTCCGAATTCCAGAGTACCGACTCAAACCGCAAGGAAACCATTGCCCGTGGAGAGGGGTCGGTGTAAAATGATCCCCACGAGCGGATTATATTCTTTGCTTGGTTCATCATTCCAAACAGTGTTCTGAGTATAACCAACTCAATGGGAATGGTCGGGGTGATGATAAATTACTTGGATGAGCAAAAACATTCATATATATATATATGTATTGTACATATACATATACATATACATATACACAAATATATATATACAATTATAAACATATATTCTTTTTGACAGATTAACAGCAAAGAGTAATGATTAAATGGATCGGTTCTTCAAGATATGTTCAGTTCTGACCTTGACTCAGAGGGTCATCCAAATCATCCAACATTATTCCGAGAAGTTTTTGGAAAATGCCCTTGGTTAACACTATGGTTAACTAGTGTTTATAGGGGATATAACTGATGTAACTATAGTATACCTACTTTGATATGGGTTTAGTATATATTCTGGTTGGTGGTTGAGCCTACCCCTCTGAAAAATATGAGTTCGTCAGTTGGGATGATGAAATTCCCAATATGATGGGAAATAAAATTGATGTTCCAAACCCCCAACCAGGTCTTATATATGTATGTCATACGTGTATTTTTGATTGTATGCGCAGAGACTCAGAACAAAAAATGCATCACTATGTTTCATTCACTTTCCCATGTTTCTGCATAAATTCTGACAGTTCACCAAACTGAACACTTCGGCCTTTTCATTTCATATCTATCTACGTACTATATGATGCACCAAAGACTTGTAAATGGGGATCTACTGTAACATTTGCAACCCAATTGAAAACCAAGTGGCCCAAATTCATGGGTGGTAAGATCTCATATCTGGCTGCAGGGTGTGTGATTTTTTGGGTTTTTTTATCCCCGTAAAATCCCATGATATGCTCATTCAATCCCATTAATCTACCCATTAAATCCCAGATTATGCTCTGCTAATCTCACATAACCGTGGAAAATTACCCATTTGCAGATGTTTGACCTATGAAAAAATGTGGTTTTTCCATGGCGAACTGTTGGGTTGCCGTTCTGTTTTTTTCCACCAGATCCACCAGATCTTTGGAGTTTCGAATGTCTCATCCCAAGGGAATGATCCACTGGTTAACTATCATTCCAGCCCCCAGCAACCCATCCAGCAACCCTACGTTTAGCAACGCACCAGTAAGTAAAGCCGTGTTACTCAAGCTATAAACCAAGTTCACTATCGTTTGGGGCCGTTTGTATCAGCTGGTGCTTATGCGTTGGTTTGGTTTGGTGCTTTGGGGGGATGGAAGTATGTTCCAATCAATTCGGAAATCAGCAAATCATAGTAACCATAATAACTAAATCCCATTAAGTTCCATTGATTTCCCAACTATGTTATTTCCCATAGTAAATCCCATGATTTCCCAGTCATAGTAAATCCCATTGATGTCCCATTAAAAACATCTCAGCTCCTGGCCGTTCCAGTCCTGGTGGAGGTGCTATGCCACCCTGACACGGAGAGGAAGTTTTCAGGGCGCCATAGAGAGGGGATGATGATTTCCAGTGGGAAAACCATGGGAAAGTATAGGATGGGATCAGACCTCATGGTAGCAGACATCAGTGCCTACACCAGCCTGTGATCAACATGTTCAAACAGAAAACCAAAGCGGTCATACAAAATGGTCACAGGAAACCGTTCAACGATATTCAAGGGACAGCAAAGGCAGCATATGAATTTCAATCATACAAGTCATACAAGTATCTTTGGGGCATTGTCATCCATCAAATCCCATATGGTGGTTTCCTGAAATACGGCTACCCCCAAATTATCCCTTTTTGGTTGGGATTTTCCATGAAATAAACCAACCATTTTGGATACCACCATTTATGGAAACCCCATATGACATCTCCAGGTTACCTGAAATATGGTTACCCCCAAATTGTCAATTTTTGGTTGGGATTTTCCATAACCATTATGGATACAACCATTGGGATGCCAACCACAGGGTTTATCCATAACCACCTTCAACATCTGCAGGTTTTCCTTTTCACACCTCGTGCTGCAAACACACCGTTGCCAGTGTGACAAATGGATCTGCAGTGCAAACGACGTCTGACAAGTTACCATCGGGTAGGTAAGACCAAACAAGCTGTTCTTTGTCAGGTCGGCTCCGCTGCTTCTCTGCTTCGCACTGCGCAGTTGGTGTGTCCCCAGGGTGTCGACCATGCCCTGTGGGAAAAGCCATTGTGGTCAATGGGAATGATAACATTGAAATGCAGAACTTCGTGACTCACCTTGAGACTTCTGGCACTATCTCCGTTCAAGAAGGATGGGATAGTTTTCAGCATCTGCTTACTTGCTGCGTTCTTGATGCCTATGATTGGCTTAGTACTGTGGGCTTGCTTTCTCCTGAGGTTCCATCTGTGTGTGTTCGCGTATGGCTCACCAAACTGTTTGGAAGGGCCAGCTTGCTGCGTACAAGCGATCCTCGTGCCCATGCAGGCAGGAGTCCGACATCACGTTGGTGAACTTGCTGTTCGGAAGAAACGGCGGCTGTTGGCTCGGTGCTTTCAATACAAGCGCTTGCTTTCGCGTAGTTTGAAATCTGATTTGTCCGCAGCCCAGGTTATGGAACTTGTTGCCCTTAAAAAGCAACTGGGGAAAGGTTTTGGTGACAATCTGTCCTTGCGTCACGTTCTTGAGCATATCATTGTCATTCAGGGCGAGCTGCGCAGGCTTGAGGAGGCCAACCGCAATGCCAATATTAGAAATTGGCGTCGCAAAATGGTTGCTGCGGACGCTGAGTTGTCGCGGTGGCTCAAGAGTCTTTCCAGCCCGGTTGGTGTCTCGGTTATTTTTCAGCAAGGACGTTTGGCTGAATCTGATGTGGATGCTGCTCAAGCAGTCCATGAATATTGGTCGGATTTTTGGAATCAAGCTCGTGCCCGTCAACCCGGTTTGTCTGACCGTGTTGCTTCTTTGCTTGCTGGTCTCTTTTGTGGTGCTGCTTGTTCTTGGGAACCGCCCTCCGCCCAACGCCTTCGAGCCATCGCTGCTGGTGGGAAAGGTAGTCATGGGCCGGATGGTTGGACCTCGCGTGAAGTTGCTCCGTTGCCATTTGAAGTGTTCAAGGTTTTCGCTATCCTTGGCAAACATTGGATGTTGAGTGGCAATGTGCCAGCTCAATTTTGTGAAAGTAGAATGATTTCCTTGGCCAAGCCTGGTAAGGTCAATAGTTTGAACCAGATTTCAGTCACGAATTTGAGACCCATCACTGTGATGTCGGTCTGGTGGCGAATCTGGGCCAGTGCTTGGGCCAAAGGTTGTTTGCGGGCTTCGATGTGCCAACGCGTGCCGCGACACTTTGCTGTTGCCCATGCTGTTTCTACTGGGGAGGTTATTGTTGATCTTCTGGACAAGTTGATGGCTGGGGGCTACATTGCTAGCTTGGATTATTCTAAGGCTTATGATCTGCTTGATCCCAGTGTCACTAAAAACCTTTTGGTTCACTTGGGTTGGGAACCCAACTTTGTTTTGGTCGCGACCAAAGTTTGGCTTTATCAAGAGCGTTGGGTTTCTTTTGGTGTTCGCACTCATGCCGTCCGCACCCCTGTGGCGCCTGCCATGCCTCAAGGGGATCCGTTAGGACCATTGGTGATAGCCTTGTGGACTTGGGCTGGGTGGGCATCCGTTGAAAGCGTTTGTACTCGTTCTGGTGTTTTTGTTGGTGACCGTGCCTTCAATGGTGCGCAGGTCTGGGACTTGATGGAGCGATACCATGCTTGGTGTGCTTGGTTCTTTTCAGTTGGCTTGCTTGAGAATCAGCAGAAAACTGTCGTGGTTGCTTCCACTCCGGCACGAAGAGCCACTCTTCGTAAATTTTGGCCGGAATACGTTGCTACTAACGCTGAGTTGTTAGGTTCTTGTAGCATGGTTGCTTGTCGTGGTTTGATGCCTAGGGAGTTGGAACGCGTGACCGCGTGTAAGCGCGTTTTGCCGCTTCTTGCTTGTATTGGCGTGCCGTTTAAATGTTACATGCGGGCTTGTCGCAGTTTCGCTGTTTCTAAGGTGGCGTATGGATGGATTGCCCGGGCTCCGCCCTTAACATCGTGCAAGTCTTGTTTTTCTTGCGTGCACATGGGCAGCCGGCAGTTGTGTAGCGCTTCTGTTTGGCTTCGTGCGGCTATCTTTGGTGGTGGTCTTCACTTGGGTGTTTTATTTGCCACTCACTTGGTGGTCTTTCTCGCACCCAGCGCGCGCGGACCCTGACTTGGTCTTTTGTGTCTGGGACTCCTACCCGTACGTTAAATGATTGGCTTTGTTCTCATGGATGGATTTGTGATGATACTTGGAAATTCAGTCATGCTTTGTCTTGCTCCGTGCTTGGTTTTACTGTCAGCGATGATGCGGGTGCTCGGCAGCATGTGATCCGCAATGCTTGGCGCGCTTGGTGCCTTCATAAGCATTGCCAATCAAATCGTCGCGATTGGGATCTTGATTGTTTTGACAACGGTGCGTTTCGTAGAATTGATTGGGATGGTGTTCGGAAGTTTGCTGCTTCTGGACCAGAGGCGCGTGCTGTGGCAACAGGGGGTTCTTTTTCCCCTGCTGTTGATGACACTTGCATTTGGCCAGGTTGTCACGACATTGGCTTGACCACATTGTGTGGACTTGTCATTGTCGACGTTGTAATATGGATATCCCATCTCGACCAGGTGAAGTTCTCGTGGCTCGGTTTGGGTGAGTCATTTCTCGTTCGGTTGCTGACATGGATCGTTTTCATGCTTGGCTTGTGTTTGTGCAACGTAGATTTGGGATCTCCGGCATGGCTCTTAGTGCTTTGTCGGTCCCGGCACATGTTTGCTCATTTGTCAGGGTTATTTTTGTGATTGCCTTGTTTTCCCTCCTTTTTGCTTGGGGTTGATTACTGGCGGGTCCTGGTACTATGTTCGGGGTTCTTGTGCCTTGTGGATTGGGTGAGGGCACTGACTTCTTTAGTGCCCGTCCACGTGCGCTGCTCGTTTGGGGGTAGTTCACTCAAAAGCTTCACACGTACACCCAGGTTTCTGCCGGCATTGATCATACGGTGCTTCTCCGAAGTGACGGCCGTGCTGTGGCTTGCGGAGAGAATGAATACGATCAATGCAACATTCCTGCTTTGGAGGAGGGTGTGGTATACACACAAGTTTCCGCGGGGGATGGTCATACACTATCATACAGTGCTTCTCCGAAGCGATGGGCGTTCTGTGGCTTGTGGAGACAATGAGTACGATCAATGCAAAATTCCTCCCTTGGATGACGGTCTGACGTACATCCAGGTTTCTGCAGGTCATGATTGTACAATGCTTCTCCGAAGTGATGGCTGTGCTTTTGCGTGCGGCGTTGATCTTTCGGGATCATGTGACATTCCACCCTTGGACAAGGTGTAACATACACCCAGGTTTCTGCCGGCAAATATACTTTCACCCTGCTCCTCCGAAGTGATGCGCGTGCTGTTGCTCGTGGATTGAATAGAAATGGTCAATGCGACATCCCACCTTTGGATGAGGGTGCGCGATACACCCAGGTTTCTGCAGGGGGCCGTCATGCGGCACTTCTCCGAAGTGATGGCTGTGCTGTGGCTTGCGGACTGAATCCTTTGGCCAATGCGACATTCCTCCCTTGGATGACGTGACGTACATCCAGGTTTCTGCAGGTCATGATTGCACAATGCTTCTCCGAAGTGATGGACATGCTGTTGCTTGGGGACAGAATCGTTCCTGGCAGTGCTATATTCCATGACTTTGGTCTTTGCTTGACTGGTGGTCTCCTAGCCTTCGCTTCATGTCGGATTAAGGTTGGGAGAAATCCAGGGCCAGTTCTGATCTGCCTGAGTTTGGGCTTGAAGTGAGAACCAAAGAAACAGGGATATGATCACTCAAGGCCACATCAAGGAGCTCAGGCTGATCACACGTCAAAGGACGGCTGGTAAGAGCCCAATCCACACATCTTTGACCTTCCCAACGCGTGGGCTTATCAACGGAAACTGCCGCCCCGCCAAAAGCAGAAAGCGCAATTTCCAATTTGCTCGCGCCAACAAGTTCATTGAAGTCACCAAAGACCAGCCAAACCAAGGTTGAGAAAAAAGACGTCCCAGAAGCGAGTTCAAGCACCGGCTCGTCATTGTAGCCAGGTGGAGCATACGCCGTAGCCAAAAACCACCCATCCAACCACACGCCAACACATTGAGAATCCAAGCCAACAAACGAAATAGCCGGATGGATCTTAAAAAGAAGGCGCGCAAATAAAGCGACACCACCACGCTGACGCACAGCTCCCCAACCATCACAGGTAGGCTTACCAGCAACATGAAACATGTGATAGCCATTTTTCAAAGCAGCGCGACGCAAAGCCAACAGCTCCGAATCAGAAGCAGCAACTTCCTGGACGCCAAGCACATCAACCTTTCCAACAGAAATCAACTCTTCAACAGCACGCCAAGTACCAGCAAGCCCACCAGCATTAATGGACACCACATGCAAGTGCGGCCCAGGATGAGTGAGGTCTCTGATCCAGCCTTCAAAATCCGGCCAAGCAATGGCATCGGCAACTGAAATGCCCCAAATATTAGCCAAGGCTCATTTGTCCACCGTCTTGCTGGAAGCTTTCCTGCTCAAGCCAACATGACCAGCACCTGACACACTTTTAGCCAAGAACCGACAACAAAAGCAAGTGTACAACTTGACTTTCTTCTTGCAAGGAGCTTTACCAGAATAATACTTCACAGCGTCAACATACAGTTCATGCCAATCATGACCTTTAGGGTCGAAATCAAGCTTACGCGTTGAACCAGCCGCCGCATCAAAACGAGCGTCGGCCTGAGTTTCAGTGGCCTGCAACAATTTAGGACGATTGACGTTTGCACGCAGCCTATCCCACAAACTAATTTGGGGTAAGGAACTTTACCATCAGAAGCCTTGCGCTGGCTTTTATTTTGGCAAGATCCACGAAAAATGATCCAACATTTTCGACAAGTGAGACCAACAACCTGTCGACCGCTTGTAGACGCCGACGCAGCCGGCCAGGCCGACCAATCAAGCTCAACCGGCACAAGATCATGCCCATTCTTGGTCAAATCCTTTTTTGCCCTATTTCTGGTCTTCATTTTCAAAGACGCCGAAAGACGCCCTGCAGTTAGTGATGGAACCAAATCAGGGTTGATTCGCCACTTCTTCCACATCTTTTTTGCCACCTGACCGCCACTGAGCTTGCGTTGTGCACAGTGGCCATATGGGCCTGTCTACTTATGGTTAAAGCATACCTATTCAAATGGGGAAGCCCGACATCACAATAAGGACAGCTCCACACACGCTCCTTATAAGAGGAATGGCAGCAGACGCAACCACAACCGGAACCCTTGCACGGATCTCGCCTGCTTCCGAGTTACGACCCTTGTGTCTATACTTCACGTGATCAGCACGCTTTTGAGAAAGGATCGGTTTGGAAGTGGCTCCGATCTTCAACTGACAAATGCTACATATCCAATGAAACGGCTCTTTCGCTTGTTGCCTCTCATCAGGTTCAACAATTTCCTCCTTTTTGCGCTTCGAGCCAGCAGAGCGAAGTTCAGAAGACACAGTACCACCAGGTGTGTCAGGAGGCAACCAACAACTATCACCGGCAGCACTTTTGTTCTTCCCCCTAGAAGGAGTAACTGGAGGCAACCATTGCACCTCTGAGGCTTTGTCGCTTTCACTAGCAGCAACAGATCTCCTGGAAGGAGTCTTCGAAGGAAGCCATCTAACAGAGGAGGTTTTAGTGCTACCACCAGCACTCCGCAAAGCATTCTATTAAACATGTCAACCTGTCCAGCAGATATCCATGAAACCGGGACATCTTCAGGAGTGTTAGCCACCAACAAAATATAATGGCCAGCTGCCTCGTTGAGCACAAGGCTTCTCTTTCTTTTGACAAGTGCCAAACGCTATAGGAGAGCCCAACTGCCATCTTGAGCCTTCCAAACAACAATGATTTTGATTCCAAGTCGGGTCGCTGCGGCCTTTATTGTCAATCCACGAATCCAACGCCGATGGCGTAGGATAGCATGCAACCAGGACTCCCACGTCGTGGGTATATCTCCATCTTCTCTGGCAACTGAAGCATTAGAAACATCAGCAGACAAAAGAGGTTTGCAATCTTTCTCTGACTTGGCAATGTGAGTGGCCACTTGGACACGAAGTGTGGCACCCATGGTCGCCTTCTTTGGTTCCAAATCTTTGAACTTACCGCCTCGCATAATTGCAGTGCCAACCGCGATACAATTCAAACCGCGCGAACCATCTGCCCCACAATCCAAATCAATTAGTGAAACCAGGAAAAACAATTTCTTTGGGCCGGGTCCAATTTTTTCTTTCTTGCGCGTAGGTTGGGACGGGGGAGTTGCTCCAGGACGTTTGACACCTCCTTCCGAAACCTCAGTTCCATACCTTGATCTGCATCTTCAGACACCTGAGTGTCCATAAGCGTGGCGTCAGGCTCGTGCTCCTCATCCTGTTCAAGATCAATAGGTTGAGGAATACTTGGCCCGGCCCTCTTAGCCACTCTTGGTTGGACCCCCAGTTTCTTGAAATTACGGGCAGTAGGACCCATAGGCCCCGCACGTTCCAAAACAGTCATCACATTTCCAGAACTAATGCCCGCAACACGATCCAAAGAATCAGGCGCCTTGCAGCGAACGAAGGAGCCAAGGTCGAATTTTCCTAGTAGGATAAGCTACTACTGAAATTTCCTCCCATCCATCCTCTTTGAGGGCAGATGTGAGGTCACTTTCAGGCCAAGCAAACGGCACAGACTTAGCTCTCCAAATGACAACGCGAGAAGCAGTACGTTGTTTCAAACGCAAACCAAGACAGTTGCCACCCCCAGCCCGCCAAGCAAGAGGAACAACAGATTCATGCAACTCAGCAGCTTTAGTCTGAGCACGTTTCACCTTGAAATCGCAGATCTCTTGAACCACAACTACTTCACAGCACTGTTTGTTCAACATGTCTGTGACATCTGGGTTGGGTCATATATATATATTTATAATTATATAGGATCACCGTGCTGTTTCGGTCAATCCTCATTGCACTTGGCCATATTTGCATTATCCGGGAGATCAATCCCTATGTTGGGGGATGTTGGGGGAAATATCTGCCAAATCTTCCCAGGGGGTCCGATTGGTTGAAATCCACATGTTGCTTACTGCTGGGCAAGCTACCCAATTCCTGTTGCTGAAGTGAGCCAACTTCCTGTAAGGCAAATCTTAGAGAGTAGCCGCTGGGTAGGGTTTATTGAACATGTGGACCTTTCAATCCCATGGTAAACCTAATTATGTACCTATTTAGCAAATATGTCGGCCAGCAAGGTCGCCATTCTAACCCCGGAGGCACAAATTGCCACTTGGTAGCATCGTATTTGAGAAGAATAGCCATGGTTATCATGGTTTCCGGTGAAGATTTTCCCAGAAAAATAAAACAAAACCATGTTTTTTTTTCTACCCGTCCCCAGCACCTGTGCTGTGGGTGGGCTGATTGGAGCTTCTTTTTCGTCCTGGAGAAGTGGTTTTTCAGCTGGAGAATGAGGTCGTAACTGGCTTAACTATTGAATTGTTGAAGTTAAATCCCATAAAAATTCTGAATAGATCTGAATAGATGTGAATTGCATTGAGATCATCTCATGAAATTTGGGCGTTTAAGCAGTGGATGGCATGGCTTACCCTGTTTTTAAGTGGACCATTCTGAACTTCGAAATCACCACTCGAATCGCAGAATGATGCGTTTCCTGACCTTGCAGGTCTGCGAAGATCGAACCGGAAAATCATCGTGTTTAGAAGGTAAATCATATCTATAGCTATATAAATGGGTCATTTGTGAAAAATAGCTATGTTGACTTACTGGATGAATGGCTTTACCAAGATGTTCCATCGTTGGTGACTTCGCACCTTATGGAAAGTCCTCCCAAATTCGTACACCGAACCAGGTCGGAAACGCATGATTTTCGCATGTTGCTATACTTATTCCCTTTACGAAAACACCAAAAAAAAAGATTCCCCGTATAGTTCTTTCCTGATGTTTTCAATCCCCAAAAAAAACCAAAAGGCGGAAATGAAAGGGAATAATCCATCATTTCCCCCATGTTTTCTGTGATTTTTCTGGGCAAAAAATCCCAAAACTTTCGCTTCGTCTTCGACGTCGCTCTCCTGCGCTTTCTTTCTGGGAGGAGACTGCGGAACGGTGGCAGCGGTGGCAGTGCTTGCCTGGCGAGTCGGTGAAACCTTGGTGAAACCGACTAAAGCCGTTAAGCTACTATCAATGGATTGGTTTTGTTGGGAAAATCTTAACCGGAAACCAATGGGTTTTTACCATCAAATTTGATGGGCTTTCCTGTAAATTTTCCCATCATCCAGTTCTATGATACTACTATAAGTACAGTTTGTTTAGTATGTCTTCACCAAGGCATGAAAATGTCACTAGAAATAACTAGAAAGTGAAGTCTTAACTATGAACGACATGTGGAGTCATGAAATGAACATGACTATTTCATGTCACGGAAGTCTAACTATTAGAAATGTGGAGTCAGCAATAAGCATGAAACATTTAGTCAAAATGTGACCGACCAAGCATGGGGATATCACCACTTTTCCGGGTTGACGTGTCACGCAAGAAGGTCTTTAGCCACATGCGGACCAAATCAAAAAATATGTTCCTCCTTTCATGCGAATGTCAAACATCTTTACCTTCCCATACCTTGACTCTTGGGTCACCAAAATGAAAAACAAACCAACAATCAAACGCCCATCGTGGCTGATAAAACCCCAATGTGTTCAAATATTGACAGGCATCATGTTCCCTTGAAGATCCTAAAATACCATGGCTCACCACTTTTGTTGGCCAAGAACCAAGCTTTTCTATTGAAGATTCCCGTGTTCATTGGAGTAAAACGCCAACTTTAGCTGCTAAAACCTGCACTGTTCATCGTCAAACGTCCCAACTTTGCTGAAATCATGTATATTCCACATGTTTGTTGGCAAAATCATCAAACCTGCTGGTAAATGTCCCTATTTTTCCGATGTTGGTATGGTAAGTTCACAATGTTTCATATTAAAGAAATCACATCAATTTGGCAGGTAAGAATTCCATGCCTGATAAATTTCACGTGTTTTTGGTAATGATAAAAATCCACCAACACCATAACATGGATGTGCTTCAGGAACCACTAATTAAACGACCAAAAACATTCCTATAGATTCCCTATAGATTCC
>Ga0126342_10017518_pt1 | contig 12377 bp, 10 predicted proteins | sample Cyp1metagenome_FD_92528 | JGI IMG/M metagenome (GOLD analysis project Ga0126342, IMG submission 92528) | Coral microbial communities from Lord Howe Island, Old Settlement Bay, Australia - Cyphastrea 1 metagenome | ecosystem: Host-associated > Invertebrates > Cnidaria > Coral ... | reverse complement strand
ATGTTTGTATATGTGCTGAAGCCATTTTAGTGCTTTCAGCTACCTTCGAGCTGACTGAGTGAAAAGGTGCTGATCAGTGCTCAGGAGTGTTCATCAGATTTAAGAGCCCAAATTCTCTGTTCACTTCTAGCTATCCAGCCAGCCAGTCAGTTAGTCAGTCAATCAGTTAGTCAGTCAGCCTATCTATCGATCTACCTATTGATCGTTCTATCTTCTTCCAAAAAGATTTTATAAACTCAGGAAAAAAGACCCACTCGAAATCCACACTACAGCCAGGGTTACCTGTAAATTTGACATGAGTTGGCCCATCGCCACTTGGTTTGTCCTGGTACTTCTGCTGCACATCGCGGACCGGAGCAAGGCCCTTAGCTTTGAAACTACGATCCGTCCGGAGCCGGGCACCTCAAATTTCCGTCATGAAACATGGCTGTTGCTGATGCTGGGCAGCATCAAAAATGGGTTTATATATATATACATACAAGTGTTTTTTATTTCTATAATTTCTATAATTAATGCATATATATATATATATATGATGCGTATATATGTATGGATTCTATGCGAAATCATCACGGAACCTTGTTTCCCTTCCAGCTAGCCGCTGATTGTCAGAGGGTTTGTCGCATGGCGTTTTAGGATGTGACTTGCATTCAGGAAGCTCAGGGGCCATGCTTAATGATGTTTTAATGCATATCTGACTGTCTATAAATAGAGCTGTTCTGGTCTATTCTCTTCGGTTCGTCGCCCTGTGCACTTGCCCATGCAAGTGCGGCGGCTGAAACCAATGGGACGGGGCTGGGCAAAGAACAAAAAACATTAACAAATGGAATGCAATTTTACCATCAAATTTTGCTTTGGCCAAATATAATATATATCTATATATGCACACACCGTTATCATTATAATCCATGATAAACCCTATACTTAACCACAGAGGTTATAATTTGTTGGTTAGCCAAGTCCCCTCTTGTCTGGTGGCTTTGCACAGAAACTACATGCCCATGAGAGGAAAGTGAAGGCCACCAGCTATTGCATTTGCGTCAGGCCTCGTTTATATATATGTTCATGTTTAGCTTTTAATTGCTGGATTGCACGCTAGCTACATCCATATGCAACTGTATATACTGTATATCATTTGAATATATTATATCTATATTTATCCACATATTTGCCAGGTATATTGTTTAACAAGTTCATACACCTTATAAACCAACGCAGCATGTTTAGATGATGTCCTTCCTTTTCCAAATCATCCCGGGACGTAAAGCTTCTGCTGAGACGGAGAAGTCCAGACGCAGAAGCTCCAGGTCTCTCGGGTGGGGATCCGCTTGAGTTTCAAGGCCTAGGAATACTGTAGTGTTAGCAATTCGAAAAATGTTGTTAAAACAATAATAAACCATCCACAATTTCACCATAATCATAAATAGGTGGTATAAATAACAATTTTTAAACGGGTGGTTTGCTATTGTTTTATCTACACTATGGTAGGATAATGGCTTTAATATGGCTATAGATGAATGGAATAGTTGTGATGATGAGAATGAATATTGGAATATGATTATGATAAAATCATGGGGGGAATAGGTATGATATGGTATTTGGGAAATGGGTGTAGGAATGGTAAGCCAGAACCATTGGTAGATAGAAGATGGAATACACCATTCATGTCACAAAAGATGTTCACAGGGCGACGTGGAAACGCAGCCACCACACAAGGTGACAACCACCAAAGTCATCCAAGCAGGATCCCCACTGGGCGACAGCCGGCAGGTCAGTTTTTCGTCATATCATGGAGATCTCTTTTGGTGCTTCCAAGAATCACAAAAAAAGACCGATATGGCCTTATTCAGTGGCCATAAACTTCCTATTTTGTACCTGTTAAACTCCTCTTCTTGCGTGCAAAATGGCTTTAAAAGGAAGCATGATGATTAAGTAAGCGGTGGATTTAGGGGTAACCTATTCTCAGACAAAACCACGCCGTCAAGAATGTAATGGTGAAAAAAACAAGACCCCTAGGAATTCATAGAGGTATTCTGCCAACGGATCGGTTTAAGGGGAACCTACAGGAAACCTGCACGATTTTCCAATTAAATACGGGGTTTTCCTGTAAATTTTCCAGCCAATCCATTGACAAAGCTCCCTAAAAGTATCATTCAATGGGGGCAAGGTGGAGGGTTGATGAGGCACTGAAAAGCCACTTTCCTGGGACCGTTTAATCCCTTGTGAATGGGCAGCGTATTCGGCAAGTAGCATGTTGAAAGTATGTAGACCTCAAAAATAGAATTGGCAAAGAGATTTCGAAAGTAAAAAGTGACAAAACGTAAAATTAAATCCTACTGTTCTATATCGTATTGGTGATTAGTTACTATATAAATGCTTCCACGTGTGACTGCGACTTCTGTTCAATCTTGGTAGAAGGCTGGCAAGCGAGTAGAACCGCACCAGATACGAAGCGAATGGCTTGTTCCAAAGCAAAAATTCAAACATTTCACCAGCCATAACAGGTCATAACAGCGACATTTCTTTTGGATTCATCGACTTAGATATCTTAGGTTTTTTGGTCATCTCCGACAGCCAAGAATCTGCAATTCGTTTATTCACAGCCCGAGCTTCCAAGCAAAATGAAATTCCTGGTTCCACCTTCTATGGCTGCTTTAAGGCTAAGAAACCTTTTGCTTTAAGATTTTGTATACAAAATTATTACGCGCAACAGCTCAACAAAAAAGATGCAGAACATGAAATCAGGTAACGAAGTTAGCTGCCGGCAATGATCCCCAGTTCCCAAGATCCAGTGTGACGTGGCTAAGTCATCTCGGGCCTCAGGCCCTCTTTGTTGAATGTAAATCTCATTATCCCATGGCTGCATATGGCTGCCATGACTCATTGGATTGTTTTTTAGTGTTTTTTTTTGAGATTACAGGAAACCCCTCTGATGTTAAAAACCATGGTTTCCGGTGAAAATGTTCCCTTGAGCCAATCCATTGAGTGACTATCCCCATTTTTGTTGGCACCCTATGAATCGAAAACCTCAGCCCCAGCCAGGTGGCCGCTGAGCCGTTGCTCCAACTTGCTGATCTCACACGCTTCCTGACGAAGGTGTTTGGCCCGGTTTCGGCGATGCGAATTGAGGTCCTCTATGTATCCTCTTGTTTTTAATTCCTGGTGATTGTTTTGTGGAATCTTTTGGACATGTTTCTTGGGACCCCCTTTTTTGGGAAAGTAAAGTGAAAACATGTGATATCCATCGCCTTTATTGAACCCCCACACCATCGCTATTAACTGTTTTTTTGCTTCGCATCTTTCTTCGACCCGCGCTAGCCATGGAACTCACCCTTCAGCTACCCCCTTTTTTGGGGCCGACTTGGCAGGTCACCCCGTGTGTGGATGAAGCGTATCTGCACTTTTGTCATCGGATCATTGGCAACTTGGATCTGAACGGTGTTGAGCTCCAGGCATTTGTTGTTGGTCAATGATTCAGTCACTTAAGACTTTAAGAGGCTCCTGAGAACAGCATCTCCGAGTGTGGAGACAAATGGGAAGATAACTCGGCACACCTGGTGGCCACTAGGAATTGATTGAATGAACTAACTCACGCGGTAGAAAGTATACGCTCCCCATCTAGAATTGGTTTATATGAATTGGACTGCCGATGTGTCCACCATAGATCCCAGTCTATTCTTAGCCCAATTATAAGCCTGTCCTGGAAGGCCCACATTGCACCTGGTGTCGTTCGGGCTATAAGCGGCTATACAGCTATAGAATATAAGTAATTGTGGGGCTTTTATCACGATGATTATCCTCATTTATTTACCCGAACTGCACCACCACAATTCAGTTCCCATGCTTCGAGGTCACCGAATTCGCGATTTCCGCAGTGAGAAAGAATACGAGGCACGCCGATCTGGCGACAGGTTTTCCTCAAGTGGTGCCCACTTACTTCTTTTGTTAGCAAAGTTGGTTGAGAAAAGTAGGTCAACTAGGGCTTATATGGTGATGACATAAATACACTTAATGGGGTTTGTATGGTTTTGTAAAGCAACTTAACCTCCCATTATCCCCCATTATCCACGATATCAGCTTGTACTGCAGTTTTAGAATATATATGCACATGTACATATACAGTCATACATATATATATATGCAGTATCATATGCATGTCTGACATACCATGAAGATCTAGGATGAAACACTGCGTGACCCGTGACCCCGCTGTATCTTTGTGGCCGAGGTGAAATCCTTTGAGATCTACACCTTAGGCCTTCCAATTCCCGCGCGGAACCCAGTTGCTGCATTCGGATGCCATCTAGGGTTGGGTTCAGGTCCAAAAATCTCTTGCAAATGAGACATATCCTCCAGAAAATCACCATTGTTAGTAGGGGAATCATATATACATGGGCCATTTTCGATATGTTAAACTGTCCCCATCATTCACTATGCATCGACGGGACGCCCAGATCCATACCGTGATGGCCACGGATGGGGAGGCGACTGAGTCTGGATGCCCCAGTGGGATCCAGTCCTGGGCCTGGAGAGCTGCCACCGTAAGTGGGCTTGGGTCCAATTTTGGAGGACTCAACCAACAAAAATGTCGAAGCAAACAAGAACGGTGAGGACCTAACTACGGATTTAAGTTATTAGAAAGTCACAAAATGAAAGAATTGTTTTTTGAAAACAAAAAACGTCGCAACGCTTGGTATTTTCGACCCAATCCATTTTGGAAATATCCTAGGCTGCCGCTTGAGGTCGTGGGTCTTAGCGAATCGCACCTACCACATCTTGGGCGACTTGGCTGCCACAAACGTGGCGCAACTGGAACTGAAAGTGGCGTGGGGGCCAAGTGGATGGTGGTTAGATGGTCATCTGAGTGCTGGGTAAATTTGCCAGGTGAAAGGCTGGCAAATGGGATATAACATGTTAATACATGTTATACTATAACCTTGGCCAAAAATGAGGTATGGGAAAAACATGTAAAAACTTCAACTGCTTAGCCATGCTGAATGGTGACAATGGTCCGAAGCCCATTCAGAAGTTGCCTTGGGACTTTGGGCCTGTATGTCATCTGATTTGGCACAAAAACACGAATGGTTGCGAGCGATGAATCACCCAGAGTGACAACTGCCGCTACTTTACACTTTCTAATGTTATGAGCTAAGGGAGGTCACGAATCTGACTGGTAGGTTGACGAATCTGTTTGGTGGTTTTGTACTCAATACAATGAAGCCCCGGTGGCTTTGGCGTCAAAAGAACCTTTTCAGCTATTTCCAGCTTACATTTACATTCTTTTAACATGTCATATCATTTCATGTGTGATATGTTTTCTGCCCAAAAGTCAGAATTAAACATGCAACAATTCTGAACTATGTATTATCATGTATTACATATCTAATTTTCAAAGTTCTGAAATACAATGTGGGGCTCCCAAGGTAGATTTCTGTTGGTTTCTGTTGGATAAATGGTGGACAATAGTGAATACAGAAGCATGGAATTAAACCAACTTACAACTGGGGTGCCCAACCGAGTTGCCCAACAGTTCACTGGGTTTGTTAAACGCTAGGTTTACGAATTTGCGCTCACTTGTATAGCTATGATAACTGTTGGACTAAGCGGCTTAGCTGATGTGGTTATAAAATCGTCTAAATGATGTTTATGGTTATCGATTTCAGTTTTCTTTTACAATGTGGGGGGTCAGTCTGCCTCGAGGCTTTCAACATCATCCAGGCTCTAAGCGGCGACTATATGGCCAGTCTGGACACATTGGGTGGTGAATGTTGGATGGAAATGCTGGTCTTTGAAATCTGTGGACATTTTTGTGTTCTTTTCCTTTACTTGTAGTGAAGATTGACATTCATGTTGGGATTTGTTGTTTCTTAATTTTTTTTATTTCAATATGGTTCTTTGACTCTGGTGAATTCAAGATTGCATGATTTGTGTGACGATTTGCTACGTTGCTACATGAACACTCACCAAGTTGCAGATTATTCCCGCTGACACGTGAGCTACGGGCAAGTAAATCCCATGTTTATATGTAAATCACGTGTTGTCACTCCCATTGGAAATTAAACCACGGTTTCCACACATTTGTCAGATGTTTGCTTTCCGAGTATGCCCACTTTCATCCGATTAGATTCCAATTTAATGTTGGCAAATTCACTGTGTGCATTTGGTCAAAGCATTCATTGCAGGGTTTTCTCATGTTTATCCGTGCTTTGATTGTGAAGTAAGTTCAATCCTGTTCGCCCCTTTCAAGTTAATATGTTTCATTGACACTCTGTCTTTGGCACTGTGTCATTGAATCCCTGGTAGTTGTTGCTTATTTGCGTCGAAAAAACCGTTGATTGATGACTTTCCCTCACGTACTCCATTGCAAAATCTCCACAATGATTGGACCAGCTGTTTGTACGGCAATTGGGTTTGAAAACAAACAAAAAAATGATTTGCATGTGTAAGAGTTTCACAAGAATAAACCTTAACATACTGCAATCCTTTAATTTGGATCCTAAATCTTAGATCTGAATCCCACTTTTTGAAAAATAGGCCCTCTAATCAGTGTTGTGTGTGGTTAACCGCCATGGATTTGCAATGAAGTTTGGAATTCCACTTTATAAAGAAAGAATGAAGCTGTGGTTGAACTACCAGAAGTAGCTGTTGGTGCTCAACCCTTTAAAAAAAAGCGGTTGTTGATTCACCAACAGCCGCCTTCAACTGCGGGGCGAATCTCAACCAACAGCCGTCGCAGGAGCAGCTGCAAGAACGCCTGGATGGAGCTGAGGCTGAAGTGGGGGTTTGGCTTTTTTCGACTTCGGGGAACACCTCCAAATTTGGTGTTTTTTTGAACGCACCTGCCATGGCAATTGCCTATATGTATTATCTATATTTTTTTTGGGGGTTTGTCTTTTTACACCCCACGGAACCATGGTTTTAGGATTGGATCCACTTATTTTGGGTGCCATATCTTTAATCCTAGGAGGATGGGAATAGCTCAAAAGCGTAATTTCATTTCTCGTTAACGCTGAATCTGTTGAAAAATATGTTCAAGGCCACTGTTTCAAGACATGGCTCGACGGCTAAACGCTTCCAAGCTTGTCGAGCCCTGGATCTGCCTCAGAAATGTCCACCCGAAACCAAGCTCTGACAATTTTTGGCTGTTCCGGGCGTTGTTCAAGGGGAACTTCTTGCCAAACTCTGATTGGTAACCTATGGGATCCCATAAGGGCCTTAGGGCTTTTACTGACTCCGGTTGGGTGCTGTTGTATGGTTGCTATATGCCGATTTAGTAAAGATTTTGATCCCATACCAAGGTATGCATTTCGTGATCGTCAGCGAATTTGATGGAATTTGCAAGTTTCCGAACATGGGGTAAAGGATGTAAAGGGAAGTCTTAGAAGTAACAACCTGTTTTTGATCCCTTCTTAGTTGGAATGATGACACCCAATTGACCTCACAACGACCCTAAAATGAACGAGGGTTCCGCAACGCTTCTTGAGCTCTGTGAGCTCTGTGAAAACATTCCCTCCTTTAAAAAAGGTATGCAAAACGGCCCATCTACAGATGATTTACCTATTCAACATGGTGATTTTACACTATGCTAAATTAAACCCAGGCAGTAATTTAATCCAATTTACTCAGGTGATTTACCTATCTACAGATGATTCACCTATGAATTGCCCTATGTTTTCCATGTTAAATTTCTCTGTCGACGGTCATTCATCCACCAAGCATTGTTTGGGGCTGAACCACCAGCAATTTATAAGATCACCTTTCTCACCCTTGGGCCAGGCAGCGAAAATCAGTGAAGCAACGTCAGGGCCTCGCGAAGGGGATGAAGAAACTTCGAGGATTTACTGTAAGTCTTTGCAGCCAATTGGTGGAATTAGCCTTACAAACGATCATAAATGTGGTGTGCAGATAGCATTATAATGTATGATATATAATGATATATATATATATGATATATATATATGCGTATATATATATATACATTTATATATATAGATACACACATATATAATCATATATATGTATATCTACCTATATATATATATATATGATCCGCCACAAAAACCCCGGCAATACTAAACAAAGGTGCGGACATTGGTTTGTGGAAATTTATGGAAATGGCTAAAAACTCGAGGCAAGCTATGGGACCTTTCCAAATTAGCGATATCCCCTTCCAAGGTAATGTCATTTTGAACTACATTGATTTCTGACGTCGTTTGTGAACCAGGTTTGGGCCCACAAGGGTACGTGCTCCTCAGAAAGTGTTCTTATTGATATCCCAGGTCCGCAAAGAAGGGAACCCGCAGAAGCGGAAGCCAAGTCCCTGTATATAAACACGTTTGTTTCACTAATTGCCTGCACATCCTTGCCTTGCATGTTTTCATTGACTCTCCACTTGAACTTGCGCCATTTCGAATGCCTCTCCGCTGACTTTATCTCCCCACTGCTGTTGTTTAGTGAAGCTTCTTTGTGAGGTTTCCATTGGCCCCCCCACGTGAACTTGCACTATTTTGCCTGCCTCTTTGCTAACTCTCTGCTGTTGTTTCATGAAGCAGCTCTCTGGCAAAGTATTACAGCATCAACAGATAACAAATTTGGAAGATCATGAGGTGAATTTTAGCGATGCCCTAGCGATGCCTAAGCGATACCCACGCGATACTCCTTTTTGCGTTCCAGACACCCAGGTGCACATCAGTCTCTGACACATTCAGGTTTTCTGGTGCCACGCGTCACGCGAATTAGAGATAGCTAGATAGATAGGTAGCCAGCTAGCCAGCCAGGCAGCCAGTTAGCCAGCCAGATAGATAGATAGATAGATAGATAATGATAGTTAATGATAGATATAGATAGACTGGCATTCTATTTGGCATTCTGGCAAAGGTTTGGGCCTGTAGGGGCCCGGAAAGTTGGCAAGCGCCATAGCATTCGTATTTGTACGCCCGGAGCGCTGATAAGCTCACTATAGAGTGGCTGTGTAGAGGTGGCTGGCCCACAAGCTGGCTGTCCATGCTGACGGCGGGGAAAAAGAGATTTGCAAAGCGCCTCTTCCAGTAGCGCCTCCTCAGATAGCTCAGAGTCCTGCAGCGAAGATGCCTGATCAAGAAGGAAGCACAGCCTCCGCTCCAGAGTCAGGTAGATCATTACAGCAATTTTTCCTGCAAGCGATACCCCGCAAGTTTGCCATATATCATTTTTGTGCAAACGGGTGGTAAACAATGGCACCTTTCCAAATTTGTGGATGTCCATTCCGTGAACCTAGGGTTTTCGAGATGGCTCATATATATATTATGTATAATTATACATTCACCGGGACGTCACATCGTAACTGATGCTTTGCTTTGGGCACCATCCCAAAAACAAACTTTATTTCAGGTTGATGCATTATTTCGAATGCAGCTAGAACATTGCAGCACTTCCCAGTGAGAGCTTGCAAACATGTGGGAACACCTTCAGATGATCATTTTTGGTCATCTCTGAGACTAACCATTACCATCCGATTTGTTCGATAGCAACTGTTGATTACATTCATTGGGGTATACTTTTTACATGGCGCTAATAGGATCACCATCGCCCAAACAGCTGATGATTTTCGGATTGGCCAATGTGGAGGCATCCCAGAACCGATTGGAACTGGAGCTACCCAAGTGGGCCATTAAAAATAAAGCCGTGTTGCTCGGTTTTATTGTAGTGACTTATGCTATCCAATTTATTTGGGACCATGACCCATACCAGGGAAACCTAGCAACCAAATAGTACAATAAAATAGTAAGTTTCAAATTGGTTCAAATTTCATAATCCAGGAGGCCTGGGCCTCCGTTCACTGAGGCTGGCCGCCGCCTTAGCCTCAGTACGGCGTCTCAAGGGCAATGACACCAGCTGAAACAGGGTATAGGAAACAACAACTGTTTGAATGAGAGTGCGTGCATTCATGTAGAGACATGGTTCAATATTATTTATACCACACATACAGTGCACATTAATTATATTCTTACATTTTGACTATATGTGATTATGATATTGTGATAGTGTGATGATGGGAGGATGTGAGGAAGTGGTGGTGGTGGTGATGATGATGATGATGTTGATGATGATCTTATGTTGTATGACGGATAACATGGGCATTGAAAACACACGCGTTTCTGAATGAATTCAGGGCACTTTCCAACTTCCAACGCAAAACATCCCTTCAATGCTTAAACAAATGCCCAAAATGAAGTACTTTGCCATAGTGCCGTAGTGCGCTTATCAATAATTGACCCAGGGCCACCAAAATAAGATTTTGAGGAATCAGAGGGTGGGGTGAGTGGGGTGAGGGTGTCCCCAATTTAGACACCACTTTTTGGTGGTGGACACATTCCTTTGCATTGGCCTTCCCGCCCGATTTGGTCAAAACTGACAAGGTGAAATTGGATGGAGTCAACCACAGTCTTGCTGGTGCCACCCCCCATTATGTTCGTGGGGTAGTTTCACCCTATCAGCTATATAGATATGCACCTACTAGTTCAAAATCAACTTAGCCATCCATGTATTATGTAAGTTTGAATCCCCATCATGTCATCACTTTGTTGTTAATTCCCCATGCTTTGAAATCCCATTCTACCCCTAGATACGTTGGTGTGGTCCCTGCCCAACCTTGTTCTTTTTCACAATTCCGAGTCCAGGTATGGATCAAATTGGTGCGGGTGAACATCCATAGATCCCAGCTAAGTGTGAGCTGCAGGGTTACTGGGTCTTGACCCGTCCCCATACTCCAATCTTCCAACAACAAACTGAACTGTTCCAGGCTCTTCAGATGGCGGAGGCGAATCGACAAGAGGCGGGCCACTGAGTTTGGTGATGCTTTGGTTGGGTGATGTTTTAGTTCAAGTTGGATATGGGAGTGTTATGGCGTGTTTGTATACCCCCAATAAGGCATTGTAATGGGGAAAATGATGATGAACCAAGATGAACCAATGTCCGTAATGCGATTTTGGGATATTTTTGGGTTCCCAATTTTACTTTCTATATAGATTTTTCTAGTAATTAATTGTTGTCACTAATTGGAGGGAATTGAGTTCCAATCATTGGGCAATTTACGTTGACTGGCTTCTGAGAGTTTCGTGAGATCAATTGGGGATTTATTTGGAATTATATGTTGGGTTAACTTGTGGCTAAATTGAATGGAGATTTGTTCATATCCCGTTGGGAATGATTTTGTTCAAGAGAGAGCAAGGGCCAACCTTGAGAAATTGAAGGGATTTAATCAACCTTCGTACAGGGAAGATTGGAACAAATACTTGGTGACTGTTTGTGAGAGGTGATGTTGGCTACGACTTGGTCTGGATATTGATATGACCATTCATGTTTGTTTAGCCATTCCAACCCCCAAGTCGCACACACACTCATCAAGAGAGAGATATTTAACTATACCAGTATCAAACAATCATCGGATGACTTCTTGCACGCGAGTACGCGTGCGAGCTCACAAAGGAGTCGACGCTGAAGCAATTCTGTCTGGAGAATGGGCTGCGCTGGGTCGCTTCGAAGCCAAGGGGTGGCAGTCAGACCGGAAGTCCACTCTGTATCTTCCGGAAGGAACCCGCATCCCCGGAAGCAGAAAAGAAGAGAAGATGCGAAAGAAGACCTGGAAAGCGTGGTCCAAAGGAGCCACCTCTGCTACTTCATCGGTCCATATTGTCGGAAGTTTGACTTCTAAATATTTCTAAACCTACTTGGATCAAGATATATCAAGAGATATGAAGATCATGGATTTCCCACTAAATGTGATGATATCTTGGGGGTCCACTGCCAGGTGTTGGACTTCTTGGCAGCGGAGAAAGCCCGCTGCGCCCGGTGACCCATAAGCCGGGCAGCGGTGGCTGATTTAACATGATCAACCCTGGAGGAATCAAACATGGCTAGCTGGGATCCCCCGAAAAACATGGAGGTTTCAAGAGGAACGTGCAAAGGGAGGATTTTCCGGATTTTCCATTGCCATGTTTGTTTGATTAGAACATGACTGAACCAAGCTCAGGGGGTCAACCAGATCAACCAGCCATCAACAAATGTTTGATTTTTGCTGTTTCTTGCAATCGGAGGAGGAGATAGGCAACAAAATGGATCAAAATGGAGTTGGTACTGCATCGTATCGCCTGTGAAATCATGACGAGTTCCCTAGGCCCTAGGTGGTTTCTCTTCATGCTCCAACGGATCAAAATGGAGTTGGTACTGCATCGTATCGCCTGTGAAACCATGACGAGTTCCCTATAGGCCCTAGGTGGTTTCTCTTCATGCTCCAACCCCATATTTTGGGGTTGTGTTGGTTTTCAGTATGTGACGAGCAGCAGAGTAGATCTCAAGAACACAAGGGAAAATGAGCAACAGCATAGATCGGTGATTTT
>Ga0126342_10017517_pt1 | contig 12377 bp, 13 predicted proteins | sample Cyp1metagenome_FD_92528 | JGI IMG/M metagenome (GOLD analysis project Ga0126342, IMG submission 92528) | Coral microbial communities from Lord Howe Island, Old Settlement Bay, Australia - Cyphastrea 1 metagenome | ecosystem: Host-associated > Invertebrates > Cnidaria > Coral ... | reverse complement strand
TGGATGCGATTGGCATCTGACAGAAACACAGCCGCAAAGCCAACTGCATAACAAAAGGTGCTGACTGACCGATGCAGTTGCTTTGTTCCGTTTCTGTCATTTTCAATTCTATTCGGGAACACAATATAATATAATATAATATAATATAATATAATATGATATAATATAATATAATATAACATAATATAATATAATATAACATAATATAACATAATATAACATAATATAACATAATATAATATAATATAATATAACATGACATAATATAATATAATATAATACAATAATATAATAAAATAAAATATAATATAATAGAATAGAATATAACATAATAATATATAATATAATATGACATTATAATACATTATATATATAATGACATACGTATGATTGAGGTATGACTTCTGGTACTCTTTGAAGCATATTTTTTGCAGTGTTCCTCAGCTCGTGTTGGCCTTTTACGAGGGACGTCCAAAAAGGGATATCCCAATAGTGAGACCTCGGTTGAAATTGGCTGCTTGTGCACAAGCTGCGCTGTTGCCTTAATCTTGAGTGTTTCGAGCGAAAAAGAGGCTGTAGTACCATCCCAACAGCAAACTTCACTGAAGAATGATCCAACTGACCCGGAACTTCCCGGAACCAACCCCCGAGCACTGAGGAACGTGTCTTGGCTTTCACGGGAAGCCGCTGGGGGATTGGAAACGAATTTTTGCTGGGGAAGTTGAGTGTTGACTGACAGGTAGATGAGTCTTGAAAACATGGCGCTCATCAAGAATAGATGCTTCGGTAGGTTGGAAAATATGGAACATGTTCATTTGTTGGATACCCAGCGGTGCAAATGTGTGGGAAAGATCCGATTCGAGTAGACTCTCAGATATCAACCAGCAGCAATCTGGGCTCATGCAATCTAAGTCTTGGTACTTAGTAGATCATGATGTAGATCATGAACATACTGTAACATACCAATGAGTGGCTGGTACATGCCAAACAAAAATCTCACATATAAAACATGCACTCGTTCTCGGCGTCTCGGCTTCCAGGAAAGTCTGCGGCTGCATCGGCCCATTCGTTTTCGACTACATTGGTGTAACTCGCCGACGGTTGTGGCGAGAGGGGACTCACAGGACAGAAATGTGCAAAGGCTTCCCATGATCCACGAAAGACTCAAGTAGACATACCCTGTCATAGCCTATCCATTTGGACAAGTTGCAACTAATATGTACTAAATCTAGGTCTAAGTATATCTACGTGCATCGATTGGAAACCCATTTCAGCGCATCATTGGTCTGATTGCTGCAGGTTTTGTTGTCCTGCACAGGGTGTTGGTGCCTTCAGCGTGTGCCTTGGCTCCGACTACAGCCTTGGTTCTTCAGCCAAGGCTGAACACCAAGTCGTGGATGCTTGTTGTCTCTGTAATGTTTTTTCTCAGACATGATGCGGACCCGCAGATTTTGGATGTGGTTGTTCGCAGCAGTGATGAACAACTATCAAATTATCAACTACTGTGTGAGCTGCTGAATTTTGAACCAAATCCTTTGGTTTGGCTCACACAAGTACTTGGAAATGATAGTGATAGTATGCTGCTACAACTAGCTTAACTTGGGAAACCCCACACATTCACATGTGTTACTCAAACTCCCTTTTCGATGTCAGTGAATACTGAATACCCTCTGGTGAACTAACATAGCAATGGAAAATCACCATTTTTGATGGGAAAATCCACTATAAATAGCCATTTTCCATTGCTATGTTAGTTCACCAGAGGGTACTCTGTGGTTCCCTCCTTTTCTGTCCTTCCAAGAGCAACCTGTTGGGTGAGCCTGTCTGTTGACGTCGCTGAGGCTGGTTTGATCCGGTTGTTGCCCGGCTTGCACCGGCTCAGGGGCGTACCGTACCTTAAAGGTGTTGTGTTCAGAAGAAACAAAAAAGCAATACCGGTAGATATGTATTATAGTAGTATATATATATATGTCCAGAATATTATCTCATTGAAACATATATGAATAGATATATATAACATCAGCATTCAATGAAAGGTTTAGATGTGAGTGAAGAAGTTTCAACTACCGGATTTTAATCCGGTGATTCTCATCGGAATGTTTTGACTCAGATCCCGGAGTTTCTCTTGCATGGCACCACTTTCCAAAACGGCGGCAGCTGCTTTAGGTTCCACTTCTTCAAGCGACGCTTGGCGCAAGAATGGTCCAGAAGTCAGATGCAGAATGGAATGCCAAAGCCATAGCACCCTGAATGTGGAAAATGTAGGTCATGTATGTTGGATGATCAAATGTTAGCATGGTGGAACCTACATGCTATATAAGTCATTACAATTCTATATAATATATATTATATATATAGTTGACAGCGTAAAGTTGGGCCTTAGGATCAAAAACCTCAGTCCCCCCGAGTCCACCCCCGAGCCTATTCTCTAGTCCTGGGCCATCCTGGGCAGGTTCTGAGGGCGAACTTGTCGAAGCCATGGCTTGCAATCGTGCCATGATTGTGAATGCTCCTTGTCTGGTGGCAAATTTGTTGAGCCCGTGCCAACGATTTTTTTTAGCTGGTATCTATTCAGTGGGAGTATGTAGTAAGGCACATTTAGGCAGATGGCACCCTGTAGATTTATGTGGATGAGATGGGCATGAACTCACAAAATTGATCAACATTTGACGAGGTCCATAGAAACGAAGGTGACCAGTCCGATCGCCGATCCCACGCGATCCCTAGATCTTCAACTGACCCAGCCCCATGAGAAGCTTCAACCAATGAGATAGACCCTGACAGCCAAGGCCTTTGTTATGTCACTACTTGCGGTTGTTTGCGTCATTGTGCCCCTTGGCACAAGAAGAGTGGCAAGTTCACGATCAATGATGGCACTGAGAATCATCTCCATTTAATCCACCATTTGCAATGGAACGGCACCGGGGTTTGTACGAACGTTCATCCAATGTTCGTATTTTTGCCAACTCTTCCACATATGTCAATAGAAATGATAAACGTGTTTCCAGTTTGAAGAATAGGCAAAAGATGGCTAAAGTAATTTAACTCTTTGGGTGTGTGAAGATCATGGCGGTTCCTCCATAGGCCGAGTGGCTGAACACTTTCTAGACACCCGCCTCATTGCAGGTGATATGTTCTGACCCATCCTAGGATCGACAAAGTGGCAGATAGCGTGCAGAAGAAGGTCGGCGACTTCGTAGGGTAAAACGATGGGTAAACGGGGAGTCCCTGTCGGCCAACTATACAAAGAGAGTGCCCCTGGGCCCATGCCTTCACAATCCGTTGGATTTGCCCCGGTCAAACAATCCGTATGGCACTGCAGAATCCTCATGTTTCAAAGGAAGTTGGAAATCCTCATGTTTGATAGTAGAAACCCAAATTCTGAAGCTTGCATCTAACTGTGTACATTGTTTGGGTTAAAATATGTTAAAATCAAACTCCTAAAGTCCTTGTGTTTTTCAGGTTTGAGTTCGATCCTCTTTTTTTCGGTCTAGATCATTTATTGAAGCAACATATATAAGCCAGTGGGACATATTTTACTATACATGCTAAGCATATAGTAGAATATTTCCCACTATCAAACACGCGACTGGAGAATTACCTTTGGCTTCCCACTAAAAAAACACCAAAAGATAGAATAATATAGTATATTCACATATATTCACATAACATCCCCTTGAATATTCTATCTTGTAAATTTCGTTCATGCCTGTGTAGAAAACTTTGACATGACGGATTATGTTTGAAGCAGCAGTGCAAAGACACACCCTAGATCAGTAGGGTTTACTTAAGTATGGTTTTGTTTCTTCCTCAAATTATAATACTATAGTAGATATGTATAGATATGTCATATGTTCTTCGGGTCAAATCGGTCAAATCTTAATTTTCTTGGGGTCGAATCCGAGTTGTTTGGGTTAATGTGCCCATCTAAACCTAATAATACGCCTAGCATTTGAGAATAGTTCCACTGATTTACAAGTGCTCAGGAGGCGGCGTCACCCATTCGAATTCTGGTTCGAGACGGGACAACAGGGATGAAAAAAAGCGACGCTCGAAGCATCGGTCCAAACGGTGAAGCAGAGGTGTTTTTTGGGGCCCCCAATCCTTGGCCAAGTTGGTGAAAATAGGTAGTTTAACGGATGGGTTTATGGTACACATATATAATAATAGATAATCATACATAATTAGGTCATTACATGAGGTTATAAACCAGCAAACATAACTGGTTGGCTCCTTCCTGTGGGGTTCCAGAATCATCCTAAGTGGGAAGGATTTGTTCCCCTTCAGAATATGAATTTCATCATTAAAAACTTTTTAAAACCGTGCTGATTAAATGGGGAGAGTGTCATCCCCTACCCTCTGGATCCTCTGGTAATCTACCTGGCAATGGGAATATCACACTTTTTGATGGGAGCGTATAAGAAATCCATATAGTTCATTTGACTGGGTTAGCATCCATTTGCTCTTGTTTGGTGCAGCCGGCTAACAGTTTTTTTTGATCATAGCGCTTGTCAACACGTTTTGCATTGAAAATTGGATGTGTCCTACATCATAAACCAATAGTTGCCACCAAAAGATGGTTTGATGCTGTACCCCAAGGCTTTCGAGCCGTGCCCCGCACCACAGACAACATCAAGAGAGTCGTTCTAAATAGATCAGCCCTGTCATCTTCACGAGAAGGGCAGCTGGATGATGCTAGAACTCCTTGTTGCAGCGTAGATGCTATAGACTGCTGTTACTACAGTGCAACTCTCAAGAGCAATCTGTTTCTTTGGATCCACATACAAAAGCATCCACCTTGCAGGTTATAAATCCATACAAATCCCATTGCACGGAATGATGGATGTCGCAATGATGACATTTAGGTCTGAAAAGAGGGAACTACTTAATGACCATAAATTGGAAGCCAATCCACCCGTGTTTGCCATATCATATTCTTGATATATTCTTAGAATATAATGAGAATTATATATAGAATTACAACAAACAATCCAATATAGGATATAGAATATAGAACACACACATAATCACACATAATATATATAGATATATACATGATATAAGGCATATTACATATGATAATTTCATATAATATATGCTATATATATATATATATATATATATTTCTAAAAAAAACATGTTATACATTGTAGACTTCATAGGATATATTATTTATATCATATGCATATCATAAATATTATTACATTAATTATATTGTATATTGCATATGATACATCACTCAGTTAACGTACACAATAGACAAATAGACAATATAATATGTATATACCATACATATATATATATACTGTATATATACATGTATATATTATGATGCATTAAATATACCAAAGCCATGTTGACCCAGTGATTTAACATCCCCAAAACCTTATCAAAAACCTGCAGAAATCCGCGGGGGCTTAGGAGTCGCAGACCACGTTGCAGCAGCTGGGCACGTTGACGGGCATGGACCTTGAGAATATCCCCTCCGTTCCCCGCGGGAGCAGCGGCCTCACCGAGATGCTTGGGGAGCCTTGGACCCATGAGTTGAGTGATTCCATCGAGTATATTTATGGTGATTTAGAGGGGATATAATGGAATATATATATATATGTATACATGTATTTATATATATATATATATTATATATATATATATGATATATATATATATGATATATATATATATATATGATATATATATATATCCTATATGATATATATATATGATATATATATATATATATCCTATATGATATATATATATACATAAACAAGAAACATGATTGTGGGGTTGACTGAAATGGGACACACCCCGCAGATATGGAATTGTTTGATAGGGACAATGATAGACCATGATAGACCCTATGGCATGACCATGGCCAGGTTCAGCTGGAAACGATCCAGAGTCTCATGGTCAAAGAGTTTAAGATCTTTCAATGTCTTTGAGATGTACAGATACGGATTTTGGACACTTGAGGTCATTGTGTTATCAGACATCATCGTCTCCAGTGTGGATGTCCAACCTTCCATTACTTCTAGCCTTGTTTTATTCTGGCAGCAGGCCGCTTGATACAGTCGTGGGAGATGCCATCTGTTGAGTCATATGGGATACACAATGCTATTAGGGTGCTATTCTACAAAAAATATACCCATACACCCAGACACGGTCACCACAAGCAAACCTGGACAGCTTGATGAGAAGTGTTGACCATGCTGAAATCCGCTTTGCTCAGAAATAGCACGCCCCAAAATCCACAAGCTATAAAATTATGATTACCATCTGGTTATTTAACATAGCCATTAAGAATCACCATTTTTGATAGGTAAAGCACCTATAAATGGGCCATCTATACCATGGCTATGTCAAATAACCAGAGGGTATGATGTTCAATTATGATTATGATGATGTTATCAAAATTGCAATGAATTGGGGGCCTAGATAAACCCAGATCCTCATCCAGATGGTCACTCTACGGTTTTGTGCTCAAATATTGTGGAAGATATAGCTTGATTCTCAAACTGTGGGGTTTAAGAAGAACAAATCCTCTGAATATAATGATGAATTTCATCCAAGCGTCTGGCCATGTCCAGCGTTGCTGATCTCAACGCCACGACCTAGGATGACGAACTTTCAAGACTTGGTGCTGGTTTGAGGCGGTGACTGGCAGTTTCCAAGTTACAGTATGTTTTTTTAGGTTTAAGGAGTCAACATCCCCATGAAACACCATGAAACTAGTTTGTTTGAAACCAAAGACCTGAACATCGGGGTAGCAACGCTGTAGGATTCAACACTTGGGAGTTGATGGCATCATCTGAATGGATGAGCTCAAAATATTTAACAATACTGGTACCACTGGTGATTGGTTCTTATAGGGGATTATACTACCTGGTTTTTCATGATTTTAATGGGGATTATGACAACCTTTTCAGGAAATCTATTAACCAACCAGTATGAGATGAAGGAAATTCTTCGTATCAAAAACACATCTTTGGGGTGACCACCAAAGTGTCGACAGCATGGGATCTGGGTCAGTGGTGCCCAATGATGAGTTGATCGTTGAATGATTTTCACCATGGCCAACGGTGTCGAAGCAATTTCCCTTAATAGAAATCCAAGCACTGAAAATTTGATGATTTGATGATTTTTTTTCGGTGGGAAAAATCATCAAATCGCAAAACATTGGGAAATTTCCCCAATTGAAAGTTTTTTTTGCGATTTGATGATTTTTCCCACTGAAAAGAACCAATTCTGATTGGGAATTTCATGGAATTTCCCTGCCTGCAGGACCGTCATGACAGGCTTTGGTCTGCTGGTTGGTATTTGTCCGAAGCTGAATCTCCATCCTAAGCTGTTGGAAACAATTGGAAGGAAGATATTTACACCCCATTTATGCTTGATGGGAACCTCTGAAAAATCATCTCAGCAATTGGTTGGGGTTGGTGACAATGAAGACTTCAACAGTTGGAAAGAAGTTGCAGTTCTTCTCAGAATGGGGAACCACTGAAACTTGGGATATCAACCGATTTCTGCTTGGTGGTTTCACATGTCTCGCAGAAGTTTTGGGACGGCTGGCTCAACCCCCTTTCAAAGCATGTCAGCCTGTTGTTGACCTCCGTGCATTTCATCACAGGGCACTGATTTTCAATTGGAGCTTTCCGCTTTGTCATGGGGGTACCCCTAGTTATCATCCAGTCGTCATGAACGACGATAGAAATTGATCGAAACCCATGGTGAATCATGGGGATCATGACTTCTCTGAGGTTGGGACAAGGCTTTTGAAACTGCACACGAGACGGTGGCAGAAACCGTGCCGGTCTTCCATGCGCATCCAGTGATTGGGCCGCTGGGTGAAGTCATGAATCTGCCTGGCCTCGTTGAAGGTCTGGAAGCAGTAAATTAGGTGCCACTAAAATCATCTCAAATCGCTGAAGATCACCAAAGAGTTTCGTAGACACTCTCCTAGATCCAATGGATTCCGACCCTGTTGATCCCACCCTGCTGAAATAGCCCAAGATTTTCCCAAAGGTATTGTAAGCTCTGAAAAAGCAGTGTTGACCGATGAAGAAGCTTCCATAGTGCTGCTTCAGCAAGAGTCATGAATTAATGATAATAATAATAATAATCATCATCATCATCATCAGTTTCCAAAGGCAGCGCCCTCAGGACTGGACTGGTAGCGGCAATCTTGCTCTTGTTCGTCGTTCCGGTGTCATGACGGCAGAGCTGTTTTTCGATATTCACAGGAGACATTTGCACCAGAGGGCACCGCTACACATAAACAATTACAAATGCAAATTGATTTTTTGTAGAGACCCACAGACCCACATATACAAAACTACATCAAAACTACATGCACAAGAACGCCATGGCCATTCTGTCTTGACATTTGATGACCGAGGCCTGGTACTGGTACATTGTGCCAAATGCCATGAAGGATGTACCTCGGCGCGACAATGTGTTGTGCCATTTATAGGTACTGATAGGACCTGAGAAGCATCATGCCGCAACATGAAATCTACGGTTCCATGACACATTGCATCCATAATCTATGGAACGACTAGCTACATGTACCCCCAAAACAACCACGTGCAGGTAGATACAACATACAGAACATACATTGCATGAGATGGGTGATTTGTAGGATGATCCTCGGCAAGCAAGCCAAGGGGGGTGGCAAGGAGTAAGTGAGACAACGCACAATGAACCTTTGATACCTGGGGAAATGACTTCATCGGTAAGTATTCAATGTTTGAGGTAAGACCTATGTATAAGATTAGAAGGATGAGTGCCACAGTTCTAAAGAGTTGAATTTATCGAATGTAAACTATGTATACTCAAAAGATGGTAACACGTGTTTCGTTGGACAATAACCCATTTATTTTCCCCCTATGTTCTTCCATGCCCAGGAAACGGAGCACAAGCAAGATATCGAGCATCAGCAAAGTTTGTTCCTCGATTTGCAACTTTGGTACCTTTGAACATCTAGGCACCATAAATCTTTGCGCTTGAATCGGACAAAGATGTGCGGCAATCAACATATTCCAGGCTTCTTATTAGGAGCAACTCATGGCAAATTGAGCAGGGAGCCTGTCAATGCCATTGGGTTTGCTTATAGTCCTCGAAGCCTCTCTACTGCCATTGTCCAAGAGCTGTCACGCTGGGATCTGCTTGTTTTGTTTGATGGTTTATATATATAATTAATATATATATATATTATATATATAGTGGTTTCAAAAGTAACGAACTTGCCATCCCAAGTTGGGTTGAATTCCAATGAATCGGCCTGTTGTTGATCCACGTGACCTCAGGATGGCAAACTCCAAAGGCCCACAGGCCATTTCGCTGCCTGAAAACGGATGGTTTTTTTGGTATCCCCCATTTTCTATGGCCATTTTGATAGGCAAAATGATGGTAAGATGGTGGTTTTACTATACCCATCCCACATTCTGCCATAAGGTTCATTAGGTTAGATGATAAGGTAGAAGAAGGTTGACTTTGGCACATTCTGCCTACCATCTGGTTATGACTAACATAGCCATGGAAAGATCCACCATTTTTCAGTTCGGTAAACCATCTATTTTTATGGGCCATCTATACCATGGCTATGTTAAATAACCAGATGGCAATGTCACCATGTAGATACAATTCCCTTAGCGGCCGGAGAGCGGCGGTATGGCCCGCAGGTCGAAATCTCGTCCAGTGAAGAAGGTGAAAGTCAAGAATCGGCCTAGATGAGCCATGGAGAATACCTAGTGGTGGATGACAAATATCACGACTATACAGTTAATATCAATTCAATGTGATTTTTATGGGACTTAACCATGAATTGATATGAATTGCATGGTCTTACGGGTTTTGAACTATCAAAGACATGGGAAATACCAGTGTTGATTGGTGATTTTGTGGATTATTGGGGGTTCTAGTGGATTATTGTTCTGGCAACCCATTGATTGGGGATACCTATCAACCAACCACTATGGGAGGGGATACGAAATATGAGCATTTTTCATGGCTCAGATGCTGCCAGAAGCTGCAGATGGGTTGTAGTTTTGATGAAAAGCTGGCAGTGTTGGGACGCGAGTTCGATCAGTTTTCGTGCTTGATATATAATTCAATCTGTTGATGATATTGCAAGCAACTTGTTTTTGTTGGGTGTTTGTCTGCATTATATTGCTTCAAATATGATTCAATGTACTAACATTCAAATGTTACGGTCGGGTATTTCAAACATGTTGTTTATCCCTGCCTGGAATGATGAGCCCCAATTGACTCATAGTGTTGGGTGATGTGAAACCATCAACCAGTTGTTGTGTTTGATGGCTTCTTATGGTGGCAACCCATCTGGCCACTTGAGAAGACCCCCAACAAATAGCAGGTCTAACAGAAATGAACATAGAATGAATATGATAATAAACTCCGAGATTTCGAGGTAGCTTATTTTATCAAAATATACTATAGATAACTATAGGGTTTACACCTCAACTTTCATTGCTGTTAGGTGATCGAGCAAACAACACAGACGTACTTAATCTTTTGGGGGTGTGGAATCTGTCGCAAAGGTTTCTGATCAAATGGCAATGGGTGGATGCAATGACAGTATTTATATTCACTCCCTTATCAATATCATAAATCTGATTTTTATAGTGGATAGGATAATGGATAGCAAATACTTATCATAGTGGATATAGTTCCTGTTCTCTCAACTCCCTCTTCATTTAACGGATCTGTTGTTTCAATCTTCAAGCTCAAGGTATGCCAATTGATCTGGAATGATAGGCCTTCTGGCGCCCCGATGCAGTGAAAGATAGGCCAAAGATGGCAACTCTGCCTCTCCGAGCGCCAAAGATGCGACAATTCGGGTCATTGTTTCAGTTTAGATGGGATCCCATGACTTTCTGAGATCATGATCAATAGATATCAATAGAAACATGATGAAATATCTGGGATGATCAGCTCAGCTCTTTTGGAAGAGGAGTCAGGATGAGTCATGTGGAATTCCGAGCCAGAGGCTTCAAGAAGGGTGAATCTGCCCACTGGGCCGGTCTGAAGAGGTGCTGTTTTCGATTTTTATATGTGTTTTTATCGACCAATGATGGACTAATCTTTCGATGTTGATTTTCTTGGATGTTCCTTTATCAAATTTAGAATTGAACTGAATTGCTAAAGGCAGAATACTTCAAAATAATTTAAATAATATAAAAAAATCGAACATATTTGAACGGGATATTAAAATGGTTGATATTGAATATAACACTTCATTTATTCATTTTTTATTTTAAATAGGTTGGACGGAAATAATTTAAATTATTAAAAATTTTTGTTGAGATCTATTTTTGGAATTGAAGATTATATGCATATTTTTATTTGATTATATTTTTTTATAAGAATTTATATTTTTGTCGTTTTTATGGTGAAAATTAAAATATTAAAAGATATATTTTGGAAAATTATATAAGGATGGATTAAAAAAAATAAATTATTAATTATTTCTGAAATATTTGGGAATATTAATATAATATGGGTTAATTTATATATATGAAATAATATAAATAATTATTATGGTAAAATTTAAATTATATATATAAATAAATATTTTGGGATTTGAAAATTTGTAATATATTTTTGAAATATTGATTTAGGGTTGACATATATATTGATAAGATATGGGGAATTGTTTTGATAAAATTAAAAAAAAGAATATATGAGATGAACATTTTGGGGTTTGAGCTTTTGCGAATTATTTTTGGAATATTGGTTTAGGATGAATTATGATATAATTTATTCGGGCAAAATTTAAATTATTTTATTTTGTATGATCCCTAGCATAACATTTATATATTTTCTTATTGGTAAATCTTCTGGCATTCTATCTGACATATCTTCTGACATTCTATTTGACATTTTATCTGGTATATCTTCTGGCATATAATTTGACATATTTTCTGGTATTCTATTTGACAAATCTTCTGACATTTTATTTGGCATATCTTTTGGCACTTTATTTAACATATCTTCTGGCATTCTATCTGGGAGCCGTCCAAAAACCCCAGAAAGGTTTTTAATATACGATTTATTCTCGTATTTTTCCCATGGTCTAAAATCTGCATCGCGCAAGTTTCGCGTAAGGGCGGCCCAAGGTATGCGCAAATACTATTGTTATCAGTATTTCAAGTACTATTTTTAATTATCATTTTGATTACTACTACTACTACTACCACTACTACCTACTACTACCTACTACTACCTACTACTACCTACTACTACCTACTACTACTACCTACTACTACTACCTACTACTACTACCTACTACTACTACCTACTACTACCACCTACTACTACCACCTACTACTACCACCTACTACTACCACCTACTACTA
>Ga0126342_10017516_pt1 | contig 12378 bp, 13 predicted proteins | sample Cyp1metagenome_FD_92528 | JGI IMG/M metagenome (GOLD analysis project Ga0126342, IMG submission 92528) | Coral microbial communities from Lord Howe Island, Old Settlement Bay, Australia - Cyphastrea 1 metagenome | ecosystem: Host-associated > Invertebrates > Cnidaria > Coral ... | reverse complement strand
GCTCCTGGCAAGGGCTTGGGGGGTTGGGGGGTTGGGTAGACGTGCAGCCTATGAAGGAGATATGAAGGAGATATGAAGGGGATATGATGGAGATCTATCAATTATATTCAATTATTGGGCCCATTGGGTCAGGGGAACTCTTGTTTTCATCAGCCAATGGTCCCATTGCCTGAGTGATGTGCCGAGGTGGTGCGGTCGCGCAAGGCATGGGCACCAAGGGCACCAAGGGCACCAAGGCAAAGCGTCAGCGGCACCGGCACCATGGCTTAAACAGATTGGCAAACAACTGAGCCGAATTGGCCAATTTTGGAAGGTGAGTGGGATTTTACAGCAATTTAAGTTTTTCTGTAAATCTCAATCACTGTCCATCTAGTCAATTTCGTGGCCAAGATTGACGGCTCAATACTGCTCAGCAGGTCGTGGGGGGAACCACAGATTTCGCCAAAAAGATGAGGACCTCCTACTGGATGTGCATCCCACTTCATTTCACCACTTTGTGGCTAGATAACTGACCTACGCGGCTATGCGACTTCAGTTCCAGGATATTCACAATTCTGGGACTAAGCGACTAAGCGACTAACCGACTAACCGACTGGTTATTCACAAAAAATGGTGCCTGGCATCACCAATTGAATCATTCAGCCAGTGTTCCACATTTCCAACCTGTTGGAAGCGATGCCACACACGCATGGGCCTCAGCTGGCCAGATGTCCAATGGATGGATTTTCATACAACCAAACCAACAGAAATATGCCAGCCACCGGCTGCTTGAGATTCATAAGGTCGGTTTTAGATGCCTCTCCCCTGGTCAGGTTTCGCTGGCACCAAGAGCTGCATGGCACCATGGCACCATGATCCCCGACTGCTCCCAGTCTTCATCTGCGAAGTCGCTGGGCAAAGTGAAGCAGGGCCTCAGATGGAACGATTTGTTGCTGCTCAAAAACACTATTTGAGCAAACAAGAAGTGCAGACATCAAGGCATCAGCTAGGCGATGCTAGGCCCACTAATGTTCTTCACTTCAGTTTCTATTGATTCTATTCTCCGAAACATGTGGTCATTCGATGTCATTCGGGATGGGGCCATTGAGATCATTGAGAAATTAACATGGCAGAACCAACTGAACCAACTGAACCAACTGGCCATGATCAGCTCGAAACGACCACCCTTTCAGAACCTTTCAATGTCGAGGTTTCGAGGTTCAGACTTCACAGGACCAGTGTAGTGGATAGACCGAATCTGCAAAAACACAAACCAATGACCGGGGGACCCCGGCTCAGAGAAGTTCACCGGGCAAGAATTGAGCAGTTTCATGGAATATATGGAACATGAATCAATCGAATCAATGACCAAGATAACGAATATTAGCGAATCAAATGCAACAGCTTTACCACTGGCCTCTGAGAATCGCCATGAACCACGTCGAAGATCAAAGAGCCGTGCATTGACCTAAAACATCAAGACAAATTGCTTGGACATTAGTTGGACATGATAATGGAATTTGAAGTACTCACTGTACGAGCCAAAGTGCAAAGATGTGCAAACCATATTATCACCATCTCTGTAAAACCACCGAGAGCACGCCAACCCGAACAGAGGTTTTGCAATAGTATGCTTCTGTATTCATGCCATTCATATCCATTAATAATAATACATGCTTCTCCTCACACAAAGGCACTAAGGGCTCAAACATCAGATCAAGGAACTGTGATCATTAAACTCATTAAAACAGAAGGTGCTCACCACCAATCTTCCCCTGCTTTTCCTACTTGGCTGGCGCTGGATTTCTGGGGCAACACGCATTGTCCCGCAGGTGGTCCAAGGGATGAAAGTTCGAGAATGCTGCGCCTCAGGGCCATTCAGCCATTGGCCAAGCCAAGGGCTGGCAAGGGTATTATAGAATTTATTAAATTCATTTAAATTCATTTAAATTTCATAATAATTTTATTCAGTCTACTTTCAGTCTTATTCAGTTCGTGACAAAACATGTGGCAGCCGCAGCTGCCGTCTCCAAGGCCCTCACGCAGCAGTGGCTGTACGCCGCCAGATGGGCTGCCTTGAAGAAATCTCAGGTGTGAGGAAGGGCCAAGAGGGCCAAGAGGGCCAAGAGGGCCAAGAGGGGAAGATAGGGAACGTGCAAAGACATGCCTTGGCAGTGTCCCATAGTGTCCCATAGTGTCCCTTTCACCCTCATCCACTCTGCAGGCTAGCAACCGTGCTTCTATGTCTATCTGCTTCTGGAGTTTCATTGCTGGATTCGGTTTCTATCCATGGTACACAGTAGTGGGATGTCAAGTCCTGCGACAACCTCGATCTTGGGGTCATGGGGATCAAACCAGCAACCCAACTTGAATATTTTGAATCTTGGGATCTAGGATAGATAGGATAGTCTGGGCATAGATCAAATTTCTCAACAGTCGAAAACCCAACTTGAAACATCTTGAAACCACAGATTCATGACAAATGGACCCGTAAACGCCGTAAACCCACTTGGAATACACCTTGCTGCATCATGCTGCCAGGCAGCTAATGTGTGGAGCCAGCTGCACGAGGCGTTGAAAGGTGGCCTAGAGATGGCTGATCAGCAGCCAAAACCCCCAGAAAAATGGAAAGCAATGGATATTTTGATGTCAATGAGGTCAATGAGTCAATCTACACCAGAAATGGATGGAAAAAAATGCTTGCTGCTTTTGATGTTCTAACTGAATCTATCTGAACTCCTGGTGCTCTTCAAAACATGCTCCAGTTCCAGTTCCAGCAGGAAGCAGGTCATCCAGATGGTCATCCACCAGCTATGGCAGCTATGGCAATGGGTCCAACTTTACCATGACATTTGTTGCAACAGCATCCGATCCAAGCCACGTATTCAACATCCGGATGCTGAGCCTCACTGGGTTCCAAAACCATGAGACCCGCATTGAAATCCTCACTATGAAGTTCCGCCTGATGGCATGCCAGGTGGGAAAATGTTGCTGAAAACAGGGATAAAAAAAAGATTTGCAGCCGCCTTGGGTGCCCCGTAATTTGAACATGTTGCATCATGTTGCTGTAGGGAAACTGCATCTCACCGGTTTGTAGGAAGCACATCCAAGGCAATAAACCATGAGAAACCCGAACCCTTGAGATCCCTTGAGCATGATTTTCCAGTTATGCTTGGGCATCAGAGCCATTGGCGGTTTTAAGAGTTGGCTACACCTTCCGAACAAAGGATGAACCCCGAAGAATTACGAATCCTGCGTTCAGAAGCATCTTCCAACATCTTCCAACATCTTCCAACATCTTCCAACCATTAGCAAGGTCTTCCCGGTCTTCCCATTTTGCTCGCACACAGCGAGGCCCATCAAGGCTCGACGCAGCTCACAAAGAGACCTTCACAAAGGAGTTCGTGTAGATGGATCGGCAAATCGATTTGACCTTGGCTCTGTATCACTGGATATCACTGGGTTTCGGACCCAAGAGTCACCAAATAAAGCTTGGCTGTTTCGTTGGGATTGACAAATATAGATGAAACCCTACGTATTCTTCGGGGACAGGGTCCGGACCCTATTTTCTAAACTTTGGTATTGGAACATAGTGGAACTCCGTGAGTTTCAAAGGATCAAGGGAGGATCAGGGAATAAAACACTCACGTCATGCACGGCTTCTATGCCAAATTGCATCCAATAAGAACGGTTTCTTCAAGGTTCCGAAAAGAAACTTGGCTTTTTTCGGATTTTTTCGGGTATGTGTCGTACAACTCAACAAAAACATAAAATGGCAAGAATCCAATGATTTCAAGAGCTTAGGCACAAATCTCGTGCATCCCAGGCACTCAGGTCGCCAGTGAACCAAGGGAAGGCCAGATTCAATCGCTTCAAGTTGGGTAGGGGGATTCCGCGGCACAAGATCTCGCTGCAATCGGCATCCAGGGATAAAACCTGGAGATCATTTGGCAGATTCACTGTCCCCAAATGAACGAAGAGGGCTCCAAAGGAGAGACTCTGCAGTCCTGGATGATGGGTATGTCAGGGGTTACCCTTGGACACAAAAACCATCCCCATCATCCTGAAAGAAAACTGACTGCGACAGCCCTGGTAGCCACTGGTATGCCGCTGATAGCCCCGTTGGGCGGTCCTTGGGGCAGCTTCACTCCATCCAACTTTCGAGTGAAGCCATGGCCAAAGGATAGATGACGCAGACCAGTGGGCAACGCCACCCTCTCCATGACGATGTTGTGCAGGGTACCCAAGATCAAAGTCTCAAGGCTATCGGGCAGCTGAATCTGATCCAATCTGCGATTGAACATATTTCCAAAAGTCAAAGACTGCAGGCCTTGTGGCAACTGAGACAGCTGTTGATTGAAGCGGCTCCCAAAGGTCAAAGTTTTCAGGCCACTGGGCCACTGCACTTTAGACACTGCTTGGTTAAATCTATCACCAAAGACCAAACTTTGGAGTTCGGAAGGTAAATTCACCCGCTCCATGGGTTGGTTAAACTCTTTGCCAAAGGCCAAATGTTGCAGGCTATTGGGCAAAACTCCTGGGTCCAATGGCTGGTTGAACTCATCGCCAAAGCTCAAGCTCTTGAGGCTGGATGGCAAATTCCCAAGCTCCAAGTGTTGGTCAAAGGCATCACCAAAATTTAGGCTCTGCAGTCTTGGCAGCTTGGACTCAATAGGATGGTTGAACTCAGCACCAAAGGTTAAACTTTGGAGGGACGCTGGTAGCCTGAGCTGATCCAAGGTCTCGTCAAACCTCCCGCCCAAGGTCAAATTCTGGAGACTGCTCGGCAAATGTTCAGGCTCCAGGCTTTGATTGAATCTGGTGCCAAAGGTCAAACTTTGAAGACCAGTTGGCAAGTTCACGCGATCCATGCTGTGGTTGAACATGGGACTGAAGTGCAGGCTCAGTAAGGAACCAGGCAACTTCACTTGGTCCATACTCTGATTAAAGTCACCCCTTAGGCACAAGCGCTGGAGTGCAACTGGGAACTCTACATGATCCAAGCTCTGATTGAATTTCCATCCAAACGTCAAGTTTTGAAGGCTGGACGGCAAGGTCAAGTGATCTATTCTGTGGTTGAACAGTTGGCCGAAGGTCAAGTTTCGAAGGCCAATGGGCAGATTAACATGATCCAAGCTCTGATCAAACTCATCGGGAAGAGTCAAGCTTTGCAGACTGCTTGGTAAGATATCTAGATCCAAGTTGTCAGCAAAACCATCTGCGAAAGCCAATCTTTTCAAAGTGTTTGGTAATCTCATTAGCTGATCTCCAGATTGGATTCCTTCAAGTTGCGTCACTCCATGCAAGGAAAACTCCTCCTCGTCCACCTGGTATCCCTTGAGAAAGCGCCAAGCAGCAGCGATATTCACTGGAAGATACACACAGCTCAGGGATACACAGCCCTCAACAATTCCTTGTTGCACCAGGCTTTGGTTCAGTGACAATGGAGATGATCCATGTTGCACCACCACATGTGCACCGCTCTTCCCTGGAAGCCGTGCACAAATCATCCGGCGCAAATCGCGCCCCAACATGGAAATCGGCACCTGAGAATTTTTTTTCCAGTCCCAGGTGGCTTGAAACCAGTGTGGATCAAGTCAGTGGGGTCCACATATGAACCCAAAAAATTGGTGACGTCTGATCTTAAACCATGCATGGGGTCCAATCTTTTTGATCATTGAAGACTAGTTCTAAGGAACATCACTGGATCCGATTTTGTGGGGCAAACATATGTAAATTGATGCAAATTGCGAGTCAGGGAACATCGCTGACTTTGAATCTCTTCCCCAAAGTGATGACTTCAACATCGACAACCTCGTTCTGCTCCTTGCCACTTTCTGAAGCTTCCCCCATGGCACACGGCCCGGGGGTTGGAACAGTTGCCATAGACTGGAAATTCGCATACTGGCAAGTTAACTTACAGAGGATCAACGTTAAAAGAAAGATCTTGTTATTTTGCCTTGATCTGTTTTCCGGAAACCACATAGACTTCCTCTGTCGTACTAGTGTAGAACGAGGTCATGGCGTCGTCATGGCCATGAAAAATCCAACTTGGATGATCCAACTGTTGGTGGTTTTTCACCTGGCATATCTTCACCCGGAGATGTGGGGATTGCACCAATTGCACCAAGCATTTTACTGACCATTTGAATGATACCATGAAATATTAATCTACACACCATTTACCAAGTCTGCCAAACAGTTTTAAGATTTTGCCGAATCGGTGATATTCGGTGATACTATACTATTACTATTCTACATTAATATGCTATATTGATATTCATATATTTTACCACGGTTTACTAGTGTATTAAACTAATATACAATACTAATATCACTCCTACTGACTAATACAATACTAGTATATTTAATATTAGGCAGTTTTAGTCGGTTTCGCTCACTTTCAGCGTGTTTTTTTGCGCGCCTCATTGGTGGCCAAGTCACGAGCCTGTGGGAAAATCCGTTGGGAAAAACCGTTGGGATGTGAGAAATAGTGGGAAAATGTGTGGGAATTTTTGTGAAGTTTTTGGATCATGGGAAACTGAGTTTTGTTCATAAATGGAACGACTCGGACAAATGTCTAGCTGGGTATTGTACCTATTGTAGCATGTTCAAGGCCTTTTATGGCTGAGGATCAAGCCATTGACCTATTCATCGGGAAGTTACCAGGTAGGACATGGTAGGACCAGGTAGGATTAGGGATGGATCTCGATCTCGCGAGTCAACTCATTGGATATTTGGGTGTGAAAAGTGGAGTTCAATGGAGTTCAATGAGTGGTGGTATTCGGGTGCCCATAGCCGGAAAGTCAGCAGGTTCATTGATGTCACAGCCCGAATCACCACATGGCATGTTGAGAGTTCAATACATATTGATCTATTCACCATTGTTCTCTTATTCGATGTTATTCCATCTTATTCCTGTGTCAGTTTCCTAGTTGTATACTATTCCCATTGTTTGTATACAAACTATAGGTGTATCATGGATTATGATGGTGACCACGTGGATTTGGCGGCTGGGGATCCCAGGCAGCCGACAGTTCTGGCTGATCACAGAGGTGGTCGCTGTTCTTGGTCATGATCTCGGCTATTGGAACATATTGGAACATCATTTTGTCACAAAATGCGGCACATTTGAATGGATTTGAAGTATCGAAAACATCTGAAAACATGTGAAAACGATAGTTGGAGCTACATGTTGCAAGCCATTATTGTCGACTCTTGTGACCCAGCCATCTTGACCATCTTGATCTGTTTCCAAGACATCCCCATAGACTTCCCTAGTCACAGCCAAATTCTGCACAGAATCCTGGGAATCCGCTGCCATGTCGCTGTCCATGTAGACCTAAGCAAACCAAACATATCAAAAAATGGAACTCATCAGTCATCAGGGGCCTGAATTTAGAGCTGCTGAAGATGCTGAAGTCTTATGTTCACGTGATCAGCCCGTTCCTGATCGTTCCTGGGCAAATCGCAACCACAATTATGATTGATTGTTCATCATAAATTTAAAGAGCGGATGACACGGAGTGACACATGCATAGAGTGTATCGTATCTAAGTATCTATAGTATCTATAGATGTGTATCTCATTATATCTCATTGTATCTCATTATATCTCATTGTATCCAAGTATGTTTTCATAGACTTTAACATTCCCCATTTCCATCTTCTCCTGGAATTCCGCCCAGGTGCTGCCCGATGAAAGGCTTTCTTGGTCAACTCTTCAAGCTGCCAAACCTGGGCGTCGACCCGTCGACCCCGGCATCGATTGTGAAACCTCAAAGCAGGGTGTATCTCTAGTTGAATGAGGCTTTTAATGGGGTTTTATCCACCAAAACTTTGAGGTCACTTCAAGTCACTTCATACAAGAAATGTGATCGCAACGGTCAAAACAGAGCGGGAATAAATAAGGGCTACAGTATTACATGCACTTCCAATAAGGAAAAATAATGGGCTTTGTTGGAATTCTGAAGAGTGGATTTCATTGCTTTTGATATTTGGATTTGGCTAGGCTAAACGAAGATTCCTGAGATGTCCCCTGTCGGCTGTCATGTTGAGCAGCAAAGATCCTCATTGACGACACCTGACTGCAGGGAGCCTCCCAAGTTTGGCCCCGGACCCTCAAAATGGCATAGTTCTTGGCAAATGCCTGGTACTGCCTGCGGCAACTTCCACAGAAAGTCTGAAACTTCAACCCGGGCACTGAGGAAATGGGCGTTTTGTTACATGTATCTTATGGTATCGCATGGTATCTCATGATCTCATGGAATCTCGATCTCTTTTTGGTCGGATTGAACATCTGGGCTGCCCGGCACCACTTCGTTGGGATTCTGGATCTCCTCTCGGAAGGTTATGAGATCACTCGCATGCAGTATTGCATAAGAGTTGGGGTGCCCAGTGATCCCAGTGAAGGCTTCTGTGAAGCATTGGCAATTCATGGCAACTTATGTCAATAACTTTAGAATTCCAAAAAACGATGATCAAAACTTCGGCAAAGCTGTGGACTTCAGTGGGCCCCAAGACGGACAGGCCTGGGCAGTTACCACTTGATCAGCTCCAGCCTCCGGGAAATCCGAACATCTGAAAGTCACCATGAAATCGCCAAGCTGTGGCCATTGCTATTTCAGAAGTGTCAGTTTCTCCCCGGTCAAATTGCGGTTGCAGTGTCTCAACCCATCTGACTTCCTGTAATTAGTCTCAAATGAAGCCGCAAAATAGGTTTTACCGGATATCACCATCCATTTCAAAAAATCCACTCCACCCCACACCTGCCTGGTGAATAATTCTACTTGGGCACGGGTCAACAATGTAAACCCTGCGAAATTTGCACGACTTTTAGATCCCAAAATTGACGGCCGGACCATTTGTGGGCCCAAAAAGGTTTCCCAATCACCGGCGGACCTCCAGAATCTGCTCACGCGCATTTTCGGAGATTTCCGGAAGGACTAGAGCCGTGACCTGTGGAGATGCTCAAACGGTTGGCAACTTTCATCAGCTGGACACTGATCATGGACAAATCGGTGATAAAATCTGATAAACGTCTCCATTCAAAAGGGAGAGACATGAAGATCATGAAGATAAACACATACAGTATAAACATGTATAAACGCCAAAGACCTGAGGCATCTGAATCTAGCAGGGATCATTGAACCACAAAGTATCAAACACGCACATCATTTTGGTTTGGTAGTTGCAAGATCACAATCCAAAAAATAGGGCAGGTTGATGAACATAATAAGATAAGTTAAGACAAATTAACATAAATTAAGATGAACATTTACATGTAGACATCCTCCTTTTCAGCACCAAAAAAACAACTGCAGCAGGATCATCTCGTTCATGCCATGCCTCGTGCACGGTCTGGCTTTGGCGGATGGACCGGACCAAAGCCACCGAACAGGGAAGGAAATCTTCAGACCTTGGCAAATCCCACGTGTTTCATGTTTTTTGAATGTTTTTGATATCATTCAATAGTCAACCAGTTAAAACCTCCCATGTCTTGCTGGTCGTCCCCATTTTGCTGGCTCAAACCCTCATGTTCATTCGTATATGACCATCTTACTACAGTGTTTTCAGAATGAGGGTCTTAAACCCTTGGCCCATGGGGAACGAACCGCTTGGCAGATGGCTCAAAATTTGGGACCTTGCACAAAGCCGCGACGAACCATGGAACTATCCACCTTTTTTCAGGTTAATTTAAGAACAAACAATGGAATCTAATTATTGGGTTTATGATTGGGTTTACCACATTGCAAGACAAACCTTGGTAGAATTGAAGCCTCAGCCAACTGGGGGACCCCGACAATAAAATGGTCACAAAGCTGCAGTCTGACCTGTGTAGGGATGAACTGACCATTTGCTCATGGCATACCATGGGGGGGATCATGGGAGTTCACTTGGCATTCCTCCAGTTTTTTGGAAGTTGGGTGACCGCCCTCCCTAGTTAAGCATCAGTCGCTTATCGGCTATTCAGAGCAACGGACCCCGCGATCCGAGTATCGTCTTTTCGTTCTTGTTCACATTTCTCCACAATGCTCGCGCAATCATCATATCTTGCCTTATGACCTGGTTTACAACTCCAGATCCCTTAGTCATCCCTTAGTCATTTCATGATTCTCCTGCTGTCAGCTGACTCAGGCGGACCCTACAACCCCTAATCGCCTGGTAGCCTCTGCCAGCACGGAGGCCAGAAAGGCCTCAGCCACTGGAACTTGGTGGCCCATTATATCTCATTTGTTGTTGAGATATATAATATCATATAGTATCATCTACTATCTATAGATATCTATAGATATCTATATATCTGTAAAGTATCATATAGTATCTGACATAGCATCGCTAGGCTGAATACCATCTTTTTTGGTGTCTTTTTTCTCATCTTTTGGGGAGTGGATATGGTGTGTCCTAAATGGCACTGCAGATCTGTGATCTGAAAATGGTCGAAAAATGTCGAAGACCATCTGTATCTGTTGTAGGTTGCTTTCATCCTGGCGGTTGTCATTGGATGTTAGATTATATAGCGTGGACCTTTTATTTGTCGCGGAATGTGCAAAGGCAATTTGAAACCCATTATATCGCGTTACGAAGTCCAACACAAGTGATAAGGTCCGATCCTTCTCCATTGTTGTGGGCACCACAGGCTACAGCGACATATCCACATTTTCTCGCGTGGCAAAAAAACACACGGTCTTTGCACCGTCAAGCACCAGATTTCCCGATGGCGAGTTACAGTGTCTCCAACTTGGGCGTTGAAGCTTGCGTGCACTGTAGGGTGTTAATCCCATGTTGTAGGGTTCCTTCAATCCAACTGTTCCTGTCTGGATTCTTTGACTTCTTGGCCATCAGATCAATGTGTCCAGTCAAACTCTGTGGATCAAAAGCACATGTTCTGCTCTTCACAAAGCTGTGCGGGGGCCTAAGTTTGAAGGGTAGAACTATCTGCTTCCTCGGAAAGCTTGTCGAGAGTTAAAGCCACTGTAGCACATTTGTATACACTCCGGAGATCCCAGTAGGCTCATCATCTGAAGCATGGGCTGTTTCAAGAAAGCCATCTTTGTATTTCAATGGATTTATCAAGGTCTTGAAGTTGCTTTCGAATCAATACACTCTAGCTAAAAGTGTAGTTCGCTTCAATACCGCTGAAAAGGACTGAGCCAACCAGGTTTATTGATTTTGGTGACATGCCAAAGAATGTGATGACACAGGATATATCGTGGGAAACAGCTGAAACACTCATGGGATCTCCAACGAAGGGCATCAAGGCCAGTGAAGACGATGCATTTTGCATCCTTCACAAAGCTACCATTGGACCTTCCAGATTTGTCGATGGAATCTGCCCAAAAAATGGCCCAGGTGGATTCCGATCTGATGGGATTTCAATGGGATAGCAATATCACCTATCATCATCCGGATGGTCCAACATGACATAGTTTGAACTATGTCATGTTGGACCATCCGGAGGACTATTTTTCCATCACATATCATTCTTTGTTGATGGAGAATCCCAGAAAATGTCGATTATGACGACCTTCCATCTGATTAGGCGCGTGTGACTATGGAGGATTTGAAGCCACCATCCAGATTTCCGGTGATTCTTAATGATTCCTACACAAACATCAGAGTCAGATTGATATTTAAGCCACAGCAAACAGCAAAAGACTGGTATGTTGTAGGGTGGTTGGGAATTCAACATGGCAAGAGTTTCCTGATGCTCTCGGTATTCACCACAAATAGACAAGTCGACAAGTCCGTCAAATATGAGATCTTTCCTCCCGTTTTTGGTTGAAGAACTCTCCAGAAAGTCCATGAAACTAGGGAAAAACGTTCTGAAACCATCCAAAACACTTTGTTTTGTTTCTTTTTTAATGGTTTTCTGTAGCCACATTGTACGATAAACCCTGCTGTTTGTACAGATGTTGCATGGTTTTGCAATCAAAAATTGAGGAGATCAATGCGATGGATCAATGATTGAACCACTCTCAAGCCGTTCAATTATAATACCCTCTGGTAAACTAACATAGCTATTGAAAATGACCATTTATAGTGGATTTTCCCATTAAAACCAGTGATTTTCCATAGCTATGTTAGTTTACCAGAGGGTATACAGTATGTCGTTGATGCTTGAGATTCTTTCCCAACATTTTTGCACGTCCAGTTCTGCGATGTTGATGATTTATCATTAATTCGACCCCCACCATTAATGGGATGCTTCTCGAAAACATCCTGAACTTTTGGTTTGCCCAGAAATGGTGAAGACCTCGAAAATTGATGATTTATGTATATATATACATCTCAAAGTGACATATGAAGAACTCACCACGTCTTCCGCGCACAGCTCTTTTTCAACCACCTACCAAAGTTCAGTCTGTTTCACCTGCTCTCCTCAGGTTTGCTTTGGATG
>Ga0126342_10017515_pt1 | contig 12379 bp, 10 predicted proteins | sample Cyp1metagenome_FD_92528 | JGI IMG/M metagenome (GOLD analysis project Ga0126342, IMG submission 92528) | Coral microbial communities from Lord Howe Island, Old Settlement Bay, Australia - Cyphastrea 1 metagenome | ecosystem: Host-associated > Invertebrates > Cnidaria > Coral ... | reverse complement strand
TACTATATATATATATATATATTACTATATATATATATATTACTATATATATATTACTATATATATATTACTATATATATATGATATATATATATATATATATATTACTATATATATATGATATATAGCTCAACCAAAAATATTCCCTTTTTGTACCCATTTAATCATGTTCCCATGGGGAAACCCTATGATTTCCCTATGATTTCCCCATGGTTATTGAGGACCTGACAGCCCGTGGTTATTTCGTGGTCAGCGCCTTGAGACATGGCTTCGACTTTGTGGCTCGGTGGCCGCAGTTTTTTTGGCTATTTTCTGAAGATATAGCACTTAATAGTGAGTTTTCCCATTAAAAATTGTGGTTTTCCATAGTTAACTGGTATATGGACACCCAATATATGGAAAATCAATGGAATGGATTAATGATTGATTTCAATTTACTTTCAATTGATTTCAATTTACTTTCAATTGATTTCAATTTACTTTCAAGAAAGGTGTAGAAATGATTTTTGTTGTTTTTTCATTCCCAAAAGTTGTTGTGCACAATAGAGTACCATCCAAACAATTATATTATTGAGTATCTGAGCCACTCATGGGGTACCACCTTGAAAAATTGGCTGGGTGCTGTTTTTTAATAAGGGTTTAATAAAGCATCTAATTATTTGGAAAAAATGAACAAATTGAAAAAAAAACTGGGAAACATATCTGAAAAAAAAGGAGAGAAAAAATCTGAGAAAAAAAAAAAATCTGAAAAAAAAACTCACAATACAGGCTCCCCCCCAACGACCACCAAGATACTCAATTAGGAAGCAAAACTTTCTCACAATAGAGTACCATGACACTAATCGGAGCCCAACATTAATTGGTCAGTTCTTTGTGGGCTATAGCCTACTATATCCGCAGTGTGAATCCATCTACGAAGTAGTTAAAACTAACTCCATGGCCTAAGCATGTTTCTGCACAAAGCTATTCGGGACCGAATGAGGGGATGGGCCATACAGAAATAGCGATCGAAGCAACCCATGTTTGGGACATAACTTATCAACATGTACCACAAAAATGGGATTGTTTACTACTGAAAATGGCCAGTCCCGACTCAAAATCAAGGTTACAAATGAATTTGAAACCTACGTTTTGTTATCCACATATATATATATATAATCATATATATATACACGTATACATATATATATATATCAATTTCATGTCACCAATTTGTTTTTGGTGGTTTAAGAGTTCATGGGTTGCTTAAATTTCCTTTGGTTAAGCGATGTCATGTTGCACCCATCGCTGAATTCTGACTTTTCCAAGGTGGTCTATGAGGGTGACCCTGCCAGACATCACGGATCTTATTTCGTGGTGGTTCTTCAAGGGGACAAAGACATTTCCCCACGGCAGTTGGTGCTCTGGTCCCTTGGTGGCAAACATGCAAAAAAACATCATTGCTTCGAGACATGTCAGAGGAACTTGTGCGTACGTGGAACATTAGAGCATTTCAGAGACTGAGTGAAACTCAGAAAACTATCAAACAAACCCAGAAAACTCATAAATTCATATCAATTCATGGTTTGGCTGCTAGCTTCAGCATATTTTAAGTCTCCATATTTAAAAACAAGGGCTGATGATCCTGATTTGTGTTGGTGACATCAGTCACCGGTTCAATCCCATCGACTAGCATGTGAATCTATTTTTCTGAATTGGTGTGATCTCACAATTGGAAAAGCCTTTCTATTTGGTTGCACCGTTGCACCTCTAAATTTTCCCTTAAAGCAATCCATTGAGAAATCAGTGACAAACTGCGACATTGCAGGCATCGCTTGGCTGCTTCAGCGCACAAATCCATCCTGTTGAGCGCCGTGGAGGGCGAAAGCGGAGCTTCTGTCCGTGCCTTGGGCGAAGAAGATTCGCGGCTTCGCGCTATCCCACATGGTTTAAGCAACATGACGATAATGATTACTGTACGTTACTGGTGTAGTGTAATCATGGTATCATCTTAGTATGTAGACTATGGTCAACATCCAGTGGCAGAGAGCCGGTAGAGGCGAACTCTTTGTGAGCTTTCTGTGTGTTTTTGATCTTTAAAACGGTCCATATGCAGGTTTGAATAGTCATGAGGGATCCCCAATAGCTGGTTTGTTTAGAATGGAAAATCCGAAAACTCAATATGGATGATTTAGGCTACCATTTCAGGAAACCTCTATGGTTCAGACCAAAAACTGCCGATAGAAGGTGTTTTGTATTGGTTTTTGATGGTTTATGTGACTGACTTCAGGATGGTCAAGCCCAATTCTTACACAAATTAGTGACACAAAGTCCAAAGTCTCCTCAGCCCAGCATTGGAGCTAGTGAAGGTGGGAACATTCCCAATGACTCAAATACTCACCTGGATGATGCTGGTGACTGTTCTCAATGTCCCAGATGATTTGAATAAGTGAAACCTCCAATTTTTGTTGGTTAAGCCCTGATTGATATGCCAATCTCCAAATGCTGGATGCCTACTGTTACCTCCATGTTGTTATTATGGTCCGTTTTTCCTTATTTTGTGAATAAGTGACCCTTCAAAAATTCATGTCATGTGGTAAACTCAAAGTAAAAATCCTAGCCACCATCAACGCGGGTCGCGTACTGCATCATCCCTTAAATAGTGGTATCCTCAATGAAGAACACCTCTATTGGGGATGGTTTTTTGTAGGTTTACCGCATGATTCCATTTTGTTTGGGTATTTGACAACAAACTCGAAGATGTTCTGAGGATATTGGATGATCTCTGGAGATGAACGCTGAGAGCTCAAAAAAGAGACAGATTGACGAGAAGAACGTGGAGAAATTTGGCTCAGCCAAAACAAATTATATCCAGTTCAGCCAGAATTTCGCTGGGCATTTGCCAGAATTTCGGATTTCGGACTGGATCCAAGAAGATGAACGGTGGAGTAGATTAAATGTAAACAATTCCAAACTATTACCCTCTGGTGAACTAACATAGCAATGGAAAATCACCATGCTATTAATGGGAAAATCCACTATTTCTATGGCCATTTTCAATTGCAAACTGTTAGTTCACCAGAGGGTACACATTTTCACATCATACAATATATCCCCCATAGAGGGAGAGAGATACTGAGCCAAGCGACTTTGACGCTCTGAAAAGGGCTGGGTTCTGCGCGCAAAAACAAGGGGGAAAGGTCTGCTACAGTTATGGCCGTTATGGCCGTTATGGCCTTGTAAACCAGTTGTAAATGGAAGGATATAACTCCGACTCCTGTAACTAGTTTGCTTCTAATAGATTCTATATCATTATATATCATTATATATACATTATATATATCAGCCAGATTAAGGCAGTTATAACTTTTAAGGGCTATAGCAACTGCCACAAGAAGTGTATCGAAATTGATGGAGGTTTCGTCTGGGGGTACCCTAAGGGTTGGATGGTATGGAAAAGCCATCTTTTTTAAGGGATGATCTGGGGGTACCCCCATTTTAGGAAACCCCAATATATATATATATATATTTATTTATTTATTTATATTTTTGTATATTTTTGTATATTTATATTTTTGTATTTATATATATATTTATATATATATATATATGTATATATATGCACATGTTTTAATTCATATGTATATATATATATAACTATTTAGATTTGCATACCTATACAATATATATATATATATTTATATATATTGACCATGTAAGTATACATACCATCGCAGGGTGACATTCCCCTGAACTGGCATACGATACAAAAAAACAGTTGGAATGTTAGGGGCCGGCCACAATTGTGGGTGGATCTTCCCTTGAAACATCCAACACAGCTCGATGGAAGTTATCTCGAACGTCCCAAAGTCTGTCGATTACACACCCTGCTGTAGTTGCCAAATACTCAACTATAAAACAATCATCATCATCATCATCATCACCATCACCATCATCATCATCACCATCATCATCATCAACACCAGTACCATTTCCCAAATTTAATGATAATTTGATTTTGATTGGAACATATTGGAACATGCGCCATTTTGTCATTGAATAACCATGGAATGATCATTTCAATAACAATAAAATGACCATGACGATGCGAATGATTCAAAACATCAGCCATGTTTTATAGCCCCTCTTTTAGATCATCCACAAGCCGTGCACCTGTCCTGCAATCTCCGGGGCTCAACATAGGCTTAGCACAGACACGGCTGCGCGTGGTAAAAGATCACAAGCGGTCGTCGGCCAGTGGCCTGGATGAGCCCCTGGCGACTCGACACAGGAGAAAGGAGGGGCGACAGCAATTCAAAATGCTGGTGGAAGTAGAGTTGAGTAATCAGCATGTAGAGGCTTCCAAAAAATGGGGGAGGTACCCAAAAAACATAGGTTTCACTACTATAATGCTCTAATTTTGGATGATTTGGGGGTAGCCCCATTTTCCCCCTATGTAGATTTTAAACCGCTAAAAGTTGCACATGAAGATGTTTGAGCCAGTGAAAGTGGTGTTGAAGCGGTAATCATGATAATTAAAATGGGTGCCTGAAACAACTTCTGAAGAGATGTTAAATCTACCAATTTTTGAACAGATGTTAAATCTACGTTGACCCTATAGATTACGCCAGAAATTGACTATATTACCCCACATTTGTTATACTTGAAACAAAATTTCACTGGCATTTCTGAGGGTCTAGGTATCTGTGGGGAGTGTTGTTTTAACTTGATTTGATGAATGAAAAAGCAGGAGAGATGAACCCTGGTTTCCCCTACATCCACCATGGTTTCCCTTCGGTGCGTTTTTGACAAAGGGCGGAAGGGATTCGCTTGGTGATCCTGAGGTGAAGATGAGTGGCAGGCCTTCTCCGGATCGATATCGAAGCCTTCGCAGGCAGGAAGCAACTGATCAAAGCCTTCAGAGGCAGGAAGCAACTGAGGCCGGGTCGGGTCTTCCAGCGGGTCATTGCTGGTTGAAAATTGGGTTATGATCATTTATGGATTTAATACGATTTAATTATTATCATGGAGATGGAAAACTGGCAAATCCAAGTGGTTTCATGGAAAGATTTATCATCCATTTGCCCCAATGAAGAGCTGTCAGTACATAGAGATATAAACACAGTATGGGTATACATCTAGAGAGTATCTATGAATGGTATGATAATAATATTTACCCTCTATCAACCGTGGCAACAGAGATGCAACAATTCAGGCGACTAGTGGGTCGGTGAACCATCCTCTACTACCAAAAACAGCTTAAGCGACGAGAGCTTGGGATGATAAACCAGTTCATCAACTTACACAATAGACTGCACCAATCTAAGTAAATATTTTTTGCACACAAGGATTGGGTCTAGGTATTCTTTGTTTCAGATTATATCCGTTCCATGACAAGAAACCATGTTTTAGTGCTTTCAAACATTTCTTCGTTTCCATCCCAATGATCCCATGCCATGAAATCTGGGCTCAAGGCGTCACATTTTTTTCGAGTGTGCTCTGGGATGGAGGATTTTCGGATAAACCACCTGTAATAAATAAACCCTTAAATAATGGGATAAACCACCTATCATGGGATGATGTACCCTCTAGTAGCGTGGCATGCAGGACCATTTCCCCATTTGCTACGATGACTTTCCCATAGTGGATTTTCCAATATTATCCAATGATCTGCCGATATTTTATCGGGGATTTTCCCAGCTAGAAACCTGCAAAAAACCCTCTATACCTTTGCGTTGAAGAAACTCTCAACATGAATTTTTGAAACAATGATTCAGCCCCAAATCACAAGAGATAGGTTTATAATTGGTTTATACCCATTTTCCCCAGATGCATGTTGTCCATGTGTTTCCATTTTTTCTCCCAGGTGATCCCACTTGTTTCTACATGTTTTTCCCCACCTGCCAGGTGAGGGTCTCTAGATTTAACAAAGGTGCATCGCTTCTTCTTATTCCGCCTCTTTGTCCTCCTTTGTCTTTCTCCTCCTCGCTTGCTGCACTTGCTGCATTCGCTGAATGGATGCCAGATAGAATGCCAGAAAGAACTTCACAATAGAATGCCAGAAAGTATGTCATAATAGATGTCAGATAGAATGCCTGAAAGAATGTCAAATAGAATGCCAGAAAGAATGTCAGATAGAATGCAAGAAAGAATATCAGATAGAATGCCACGGTGGGGATCACTCGAAGTAAAGTAATTCCTCTATTGTGGTAAGGTTCTTCAGTTTTCCCTATGTTAGTTTGTTCTACGTGTTCATCCACGTTTTCCAGATATGTCCACGTTTTCCCCCGGTTCCCTGTCCGGTCTTTCCCAGGACAGCGACTCCGGATCCGGATACTCCGGTGATGACAAGCGATGGTCGTCGGGTCGTCCACGAAAGAGATGCAGGTGGGACATCCTTCGGAATTTCGTGGACCCAATAGACATTATAGTAATGGAGTACTTGGTGGTTCATCCATGTTCATCCCACGGTCTTTTTGAGTGGGTTAGTTTATGGTGAACGTTCACCCACAGACCGCGGATCCCATCCTTTGTGGGCGAGCTATTCGGGAATCATCCGAGAATCACTTGCTTTCAGGTCAGTGAATTGTTATTCAATTTAAGTGCAGATTGTCGATCTTGGTTTTACTGTGGTAAACCCAATAGTACACCATTAACGATTGACAATTGTTGCATATTGTTGCTGGTGTTGTTGATGAAAATGGTGGTTTTATGTGGTTTTTGTTGGTCTTGTTATTACTGCTATTCATTAAAACATACACCGTCAAGTTATATCTCCATGATCAGAATCCCATGATGCTCATCCCCCTACAGTCATGGGGTTTCCTATTGATCCATGGCCAAATCATGGGAGATTTCTTTGAGGAAAAACAGCATGGCCCATTTTTTTGGGCCAACGATCGAGAATTAGGATCCATTCAGTCTTGGATGCTGCGTTTATGTGATGTTTTTTCTCTCTCTATATATATATATACACATAATATTACATAATATATATAAATATAGATATATATATATATATATCTATCTATATATTTGCCTTTAACAAATTAAGCTCAAACATATCTGATTTTGAGATATCATGATTACTATGAAGTTTTGTGATATATTTTGGGATATCTTTATTTGGGGATTTCTATGAAATCTCCAGCGGCCTGAGCCACTGAACTTCTCGGCCCCACATGGTGTCATATGTATCCAATCATGGTAGAATTTCCACGCATTTATATTTTAATCCGTGTGGTTCAATATCCCAACATATCCCAACATATATGATCATGTTATGCGGATCAACATGTATTGATAGTTATCTTAAGATATATGTACGTGTTGTATCATGTTGTGGCGTTTGAATTCTTGGGCAAAAGATGGTGTCAGCGCGTAATTTTACCAACCATAGTAGGGATAGTGCACAATTAATCCAGGTTGTTGGGATTTTCTGGGTATATGATTAACTTAAAGACTTAGCTGATTCAATCCCCGAGGTAATTGCTTGAAATATACATATCGTGTATCTTACTTTCCACTACCATCTTGGTATACAAAGCAAACACCATACATCCTGGACCTAGACCCTCATCAACTCCATGCATCGTTGGACTTTGCTATGCGTTGGACCTAAACCAAGATTAATTACTGGCTACTTTGAGGGTCAAGGTATGCCCATTCTTCCATGGTGAAAAAAAAGTACATTAGTATCATGGTGAGGTACGATTGGGTAACTGAATGTTCACCCATGGTCCTCCACCATTTGCCCCTACCATTCGTCACAGGTTTCCAGGTCTACTGAATAGCATAAACCCTTTTCAACCCGATAGAAATGGGTCTTTACCCCATACAGTAGAATTCGTGGTTTCCCTATGTTTATAGATACAATTTATATAATGTGTATATATATATGTATATATATATATATATATGTGTATATATATATGTATATATATATGTATATATATATATATGTATATATATATGTATATATATATATATGTATATATATATGTATATATATGTATATTTTATACAAATAGCCGCCCGGAAAAACGATAGAAAAGTAAATCCCAATCAAAATAGTGAAGACTCACGTTTCTATCCTTTTGAGGATGACTAGACATACGTTGATTTATATATATAAATAATTTATGCAACGCATATATACATGTATACGTATTTGCATATATATATATACATATATATTTACATTCATACATTCATATATACATGCATGCATCGTGCATGCATACATGCATACATACATGCATGCGTCTATATTTCCATGCATGCATGCATGCATGCATGTATACTTCCATCCATACATGCATGCGTCTATATTTCCATGCATGCATGCATGCATGCATGCATGCATGCATGTATACTTCCATGCATGCATACATGCATGCATGCATACATACATACATACAATCATGCATGCATACATACATTCATGCATGTATACTTCCATGCACGCATGCATGCATGCATACATACATAGAATCATGCATGCATACATACATGCATGCATCTATACTTCCATGCATGCATGCATCTATACTTCCATGCATGCATACACGCAAGCATCTATACTTCCATGCATGCATACATGCATGCATGCATCTATACTTCCATGCATGCATGCATGCATGCATTTGTACTTCCACGCATGCATCTATACTTCCATGCACGCATACATCCATGCATGCATACATACATACAATCATGCATGCATACATACATGCATGCATACATACATATATGTATATTATATATACCCTCTGGTGAACTAACATAGCAATGGAAAATCACCATTTTTCATGGGAAAATCCACTATAAATGGCCATTTTCAATTGCTATGTTAGTTCACCAGAGGGTATATACATATATCACATTGAGGGTCTCCATTGGTCGCAGGTTCCAACTGATTGTTCCCACCGTTCTCATGGGCGTTTGCTGCGTGGGCATCTTTCTAATGTCGTGGAAGGTGCAGGACGATGCGCTGCTTCGCGTCGAGAGTCGTCGTGTGTTCGTTGGTAAACCCACGGAACTGGGAGAATCTGAGAAATACTGACTTAAAATGAATAGAAACCTAAAGATTTGAATCCGATCAGTTTGGAAACATGGTTGAGCATCGATCGAGTTTAAGATGATTTGGGGAACAAACCTAAAAAATTGGAGTCGCGACGGGCTATTTATCATGAAATGGAGATGTGTCCTACTTGGTGCATTGGTGGTTAGGAGGGAACTAAAAGGAGTTATGGATATCCATATTCCTTGCTGAATGGGGAACCAAGGAGCTACCAAGATTTTCCCAACCATGATAGTTAAATAGTTAAGTCATATGAGGAACACAGATTTGTATTTAGAGGGTCAATCATTGTATATAATGGAGATTTAAGCGACAAAATATAAGGGATATTGGGATTTAAACAGGTGAAAGGTCGCCACAAAAGATCACCTTTTTTGTGAAACCATCATAATCTAAACGTCAACTGATCTATATATAATTCGGAACTCATGGGGAATGTGATATAACTGGAAAAGAGACTCCGTTTGAAAGAAAACGAGAAAGATGATAACCAATTCCCTCAAGAAAGATGATAACCAATCTTCTGTCCAATTTTCTTTCATTGTTTTGCAAGTTTTAGATGCATCTCAATTCAAAGTTGCGAAACTGAAAACCATGGAACAAAAAATCGACCACCCTTGGCCGTGAGGTGGAATCTGAAAAATCATCCCGCTGCCACATGCGATTACCGGTGATTTCCACGTTTCCGACTGTTGTAAATCTTTTTGGTTGCTATCAGGATAGCTTATATCCCCAGCATGATGTCTTACCCAACGGTTCGTGAACTTGTTGTTCAAGCTCACTCTGCTACTGAGGTTCAAAATGGTCGACACTGTTCAGCAAGTACTGAACATTACCGATGTTGTGCGTCCATCAGTGCCCTTAAAAAATAGTGGTTGGGATACCCCAACCACCCAGTACCAGCCAATTTTGGGTATCCCTTGCCATCGGGTATCCCTTACCACTTGGGTTACCAGGAGCACCTTCATCCCCTCGGTGGAATTGCGAACCCCCAGGCCTGCGATTCTGGGAATAGCCGTTGAGCAGTTGGAAATCAAAAACGACAACGGTTAAAGTTCTGTAGCACTGTAGCATACTGTAGCAGTTACAACTGTTTAAAATTGTTATCGAAGGAAGTTTAGAAGTCAAACTTCCGACGATATGGACAGATGGAAAAGCAGAGGTGGGAAGAGTCAGAGAAGAGAAGAGCAGGAGAGAGAAGATCAGAGAAGAGAAAGAGTCAGAAGAAAGAAGATGCAGATGCGCGAAAAGGTAGAAAAGTCGCGAAACACTGTGTTTTTCCAATGATTTCGGGCTCCGGAGGGTCGAAAAGTAGGCTCACTAAGTGCGGAGCCATGTGGCCAGATGAGAGATGAACAATTGCACGCCCTTGCGGCGAGAAGCACACTTAGAAGTCAAAATATACAAAACACATCAACGTCGGACCGCTTTTGGAAGTTGGGATGTCGAAAAAGTGAACGCCCTTGTGGCGCGAAGCACATTTCCAAGTCAAAATGTTACAAAACATTGCATGCTCGGACCACTTTTGAAGGTTCAGATGTGATTTTGCGTGGCAGGCGCAAGGGATTTTGCACCTTGCCAAAAGTGAGCAAAACATGAGGGTTTTACAGTATTTCCCAAAACGATGGCAGGCGTGGGACATTTGCAGAGGATCTGCAAAGATGCATTTCGCGTGGCAGGCGCAGTACAAGGGACATGTTCATCAGAGATGTTAGAAGGTCAGGGCGCTGATTTCTTGAGAGAGCTTGCATTTTGGAGCATCAGATCTTCACAGTTTTGGGAAGATGATTTTGCGTGACAGGTGCAGCACTTCGTATGACCTGGCATCACTGTTTCGTGGCAGGCGCAGCACTTTAGACAGATGGAGTGGAAAAATCGCAAAACGCATTGGTGCGAGGCCATCAGCTCTGCACTCAACTTTCCATTTTTGAAGGAGGTCTCGCAGAATTGCTTCGTTTTTGATGTTGTCAACTTGAAAACTGAGGAAGTCTCGCAGAATAGATTCATTTTTGGCGTTGTCAAGTTCAAAAGTTGAGGAAGTCTCGCAGAATTGCTGCGTTTTTGATGTTGTCAAGTTCAAAAAATGAGGAAGTCTCGCAGAATAAATAGCTTCGTTTTCAAACTTGTAGATAGATAGATAGATAAGATAAGATAAGATAAGATTAGATAAGATAAGATAATATTAGATCAGATTAGATAAGATGAGATAAGATTAGATAAGATTAGATAGAGAGATAGACAGATAGATAGGTAGATAGATAGACAGATGAATAGATCGATATAGAAGATATAAATAGATGTAGATAGATATAGGTTGATAGATATAGATAGATAGAGATAGATATAGATAGGAATAGATACAGCTAGATACAGATAGATACAGATAGATACAGCTAGATACGCATAGATACAGCTAGATACAGATAGATACAGCTAGATACAGATAGATACAGATAGGTACAGATAGATACAGGTAGGTAGAGATAGATAGATTAGATTAGATCAGATAAATTAGATAGATAGATATAAAGATAGAAAGATAGATTAGATAGATTAGATGGGTTAGATAGATTAGATAGATTAGATAGATTAGAGAGATTAGAGAGATTAGAGAGACTAGAGAGATTAGAAAGATTAGAGAGATTAGATAGATTAGATAGATTAGATGGGTTAGATGGGTTAGATAGAGAGATTAGTTAGATTAGATGGATAGATAGATAGGTAGGTAGATAGATAGATGGATAGATCGATAGATTAGATAGATTAGATAGATTAGATAGATTTGATAGATTAGATAGATTAGATAGATTAGATAGATTAGATAGATTAGAGAGATTAGAGAGATTAGAGAGATTAGATAGATTAGATTAGCTAGATTAGCTAGATTAGATAGATTAGATAGATTAGATAGATTAGAGAGATTAGAGAGATTAGATAGATTAGCTAGATTAGCTAGGTTAGATAGATTAGATAGATTAGATAGATTAGATGGAATAGAGAGATTAGATAGATTAGATGATTAGCTAGATTAGATAGATTAGATAGATTAGATAGACTAGATAGATTAGAAAGATTAGATAGGTTAGATAGATTAGATAGATTAGAGAGATTAGAGAGATTAGAGGGACCAGAGAGACTAGAGAGATTAGAGAGATTAGAGAGATTAGATAGATTAGTTAGATTAGATGGATGGATAGATAGATAGATAGGTAGATAGATAGATGGATAGATAGATAGATAGACAGATTAGATAGGTTAGACAGATTAGATAGGTTAGATAGATTAGATAGACTAGATAGATTAGAGAGATTAGAGAGG
>Ga0126342_10017514_pt1 | contig 12382 bp, 15 predicted proteins | sample Cyp1metagenome_FD_92528 | JGI IMG/M metagenome (GOLD analysis project Ga0126342, IMG submission 92528) | Coral microbial communities from Lord Howe Island, Old Settlement Bay, Australia - Cyphastrea 1 metagenome | ecosystem: Host-associated > Invertebrates > Cnidaria > Coral ... | reverse complement strand
TCTTGAAGCCCCTCAATCTGCAGGCGGCCATGTATGCATTAATTAGCCAATTAACCCTAGTTTGCAACATGCAATTGAACGTGTTGGACGACCTGGCGGAAGCCATGAAGGCGTTGGACGGAAGAAAAAAAACTGACTGTCTGCTGGCCCCTTCAGCACGGCCCCTTGTGGCCCATCTTCTCACCAAGATGGATGAATTCCAATGCAACAATTAATGCAAACATGCTGCATGATTTTGCGTGTGGATCGACCTGGCGAAAGCCAAGAGGCGAAGGAAGGAAAAAAAAAGAGGTGCTGGTTTGCACAGCCTTGCTTCTGGTCACTGTCACCTGAGAATTTGACAGGACCTTCCTTTCCCTTTTTGGGCAGGAGTCCTCTCTCATCGATCGTTTGCTTTTGGTTTGACAGCCGCTTCCATGTGTGGGGGGCCTCCCACACATGACTCCAACCTCCCTGGGTGGGCCCGACTCGATGTCAGAGTTGAAACGAAAGGAGTGAAGTAGCGAATGAAAGGGGAGAGTTGAAACGAAAGGAAGACAGTAACGAATGAAAGGAAAGGGCCGAACGGAAGGGAAGAGTTGAAACGAAAGGAAGGAAGTATATAAGGAATGAAAGGAAAGAGTTGCAACGAACCGACGAAAGAATTAAAGTAACGAATAGATTGTGGGAGGCGCAAGAGGTGAAACGAAGGGGGTTTATAAATGAGGTGAAACGTAAGGACGGACGTAACGAAATGAACGACTTGACAGCAAACGGAAGGAAGGAGTTGAAACGAAAGCAAGGAAGTAACTAACGTGGGGGAGTGTTGAAACTTAAAGAAGGAAGTAACAAACGAAATAGGCTAGTTACAATAAAACATGCAACCGAAAGGATTGTATAGGAATTGGGACGAGTGGAAGGACGTAACCACATGAACGGCTTGAAACGAAAGGAAGAAGTACATGAACGGGATGGGAGTGTTGAAACGAAAGAAAGTAAGTATCAAATGGACGGGAAGAGTTGAAACGAAAGGAACGCTGTAGCAAATGGAAGGGAAGCGTCAAACGAAAGGAAAGAAGTAACGCACCGGGGAAAAAAATCAAACGTTATTTGATGCTACGCTCTGATACGCTCTGAGACCTTCTGCATGTTTTACATAGAATGCATTGATGCTACTACCCAACAGCTTCTCCTTAGGTTTCTAGCTGGTTGCTGCTACGCTCTATGATCTACCCAACTCGCAAATACTCTAGCATCATTGATGCTACGCTCCAAGATCTGCGCATCATTCTTCCAAGCGTCTACCATCATTGATTCTATGCCCTAAGATCTTCTCTTCAATCTCCAAGCTGCAACTGATCTTCAGTTTTCTACTATCAGACTATCATTGATGCTACGCTCAAAGATCTTCTCTTCAAGTTTCCAACATCAGCCATTCTACGCTCAAAGAAATTCTCAACTGTCCAACGTTGTTGATGCTACGCTTTCAGATGCTCTTCACTTTTCAGACATCATCGATGCTGCGCTCTAAGATTTCTTTTGTTGTTTTTTTCTCACATTCTACCCGCGTGTTGTGTCATGTACTTGTACATATGTGTTCATACTTTGGACCCGGAAAATTCAGTGTCTGATCCGTGGCCATTTTGCTTCAAGTTTCCCTGATCTGCTTACTTTTTCATGGCCATTCGACCTCGCCGTGTGCTTCATCGTGGTCCAGTGGCCTCTTATTGCCCGATTATTCTACATCCTGAATCCTGAAGTCTCTGTTTCGTACTGGCATTTGTCCTCCTTCTTGATCGGGCTCTCTGCTGGTTTGGTGGTCTCATTTGTGACCATTTTTGGTTTCAAGCTATGGATGTAGACATTCCTCGTGAGGAGATACGTTTTACAATCGAATTTCGATCAAATGATGATGGACATAATCTCAATCGGCTTCTCAATCACTCTTCGGCCTGGGAGACAGAGAATGCGATGTGAATCAACTTCTATTTCCATCCTCCTGGCCAGCGGGTCGCCTTCATGACCCACCGTTGTCTGAGTTAGCTCAAGGTTGGGTCCCTTGGGATGAGCCATTATCATCCTCCTTTGAGGTCCACATCTACGTCGCCCTTCTTCCTCTCTATGATGAGCTGGCTTCATTATCCGATATGCTTCATGGTCATATCCAGATGGTCTCCTCTGACACTCCTGCTGCTGACCGTTTTCAGACATTGGTTGTTATTCGTCAGATTCAATTGATCTTATTGATGGAGCTGGTGTCTCAATTGTCACAGCAAGTTCGAGTTTTAGAACATCGTTTGCAGCTTGCGGAAACCTCAATTCAACTCCTTCGACAACATTTGGGCATCTAGGTTCTGTAGCTGTGTTCTTGACGATCCTTTCCCATATACCGGGCTTGACATCCTGGATTCGAGATGGTTCGTGACCCGCTGGTCCATTTTGTACAATCATCTTGATTTTGTACACTCAGGGATTCATTACTGCTGTCTTCCGCTGAAAAAGGTAGTGATGCGGTTTTTCATTCTGTGTTGCATTCAATGCTGATTTTGACTTGGATTTTCATTCATTTCGGTTGCGCTGAAGCTGTTTTCTGCACCGCTGTGTTTTGGCTTAGCACCCGCTGGTGTTCAGTCCGTATCTGGTATTTTAGTTTGATGGCTTCAGCCACAACGTTGCCTCCGCTGCGGGCCCAATTGGATAAACCCTGACATTTGGCGGGTATCCATCAGATTTTTAGGTGATTCTGAGGTACCACCTTCAGTGATTTCCCATGGTACGGTCGAAGCTTCCCCGGCTTCATCATTGCATGATTTGGTTCAGGGCATCGAACATGAGGGCTGTCTTACCTCAGCTGTACATGGGATTCAGATCACTGCGTATACAAGTGCACCTATATCCTCCTGTATGACTTCACGGCCTCTGGTAGGTGACAACCCACGCTTGGGGGCATCAGGTTCTTCCATGTCTGACAGGCGGAGCCTGAGTCACAATGGGCGTCAACCTCCCAACTTAGTAGGCCAACATGCGGCGACCATCGTTGACACTATGCTCACGGTGAATGAGCATCAGTTCCTGGCTGATTTTGCGCTGCATGTTCACCAACGACTCATGCGCAGCCGGGGTACAGGTCCACCATCCTCTGAGTATGCAGCGGCAGCCTGGCTCACTACCAGGGCCTATATTGCTCGCTCATTAGAGGATCTTTGTCAGCCAGTTGTTGTTGCCACTACACAGAGGCCAAGCAGTTCACCTCCAGATGGTCCATTGCTTACCGATGAGGCTGACCTGGCTTGACTTGTGTGGCGCGTCAATGATGGCCCATCTGCTCAAAGTGGTATCCATATCACTTTTCACCTTTGTCGACCTGCCTAGTTGAAAAAAGGGGCTGTGGTGTCCTGTCGAGTTTGGACTGACACAACTTTCCTCTTGTTGCATCTCACTAATTGTGATTCGCATCTTGTTAGTGAGTGATGTTATCCTTGATATTGTTTGTAGTCCAGCCGCTGCTGGCTCAATCCAATTATTTACTTTCTTTTAGTCCCGTGGGACTGCACGTGTAGTCGCGATGGCTCTCACGGGGATCTCGCTCCCTCCAGCACAGTTTAACCTCACTGTGACTTTTGGGTTGGAAGAGGTCATCCCTGTGGAGCGTCTCTTCAAAGCATTTGGCTTGGAGAATTTGGCGATTGACCCGAATCAGGTGCTTCTGCCGCTCAAGCTGCCAAAGGACCTCCCGCTGGAGCCAACCATTGAGCAGTTTTGGCAGTACCGCACTGGGTGGGAAGCACCATTCGACGAGGAGTACGACTATCGTATCCTCTTGCCAGAGCCTGCCTTCTCCCGCGTATGGGAACATTGCCTCAGGGCTTTTCCGTCCAGAATCGTCTCTTTTTCTGGAAGGGTCGTCGGCGTTGACTTGGTGGTCATGCCGATCTCTTTGATGGATGTGGTCTATCGCCTGTGGGTGCAAATGCACGAACTGGACGGCACCAGGCTGCAGATTAAAGCATTGGAACGCTCTTTAGAGATGATGACGCACAATGCAGCGGTGCTCACCAAGACCCTGGTCTCGGTACATCCCGACTTGGTGGACGAGTTGCACCCCAACACTCCGCCGAGCTGGACCTCGCCACCTGAGGAGTACTGAATCTGTTGTCCTGGTGCCTGACAGTTGGCCCTGGCCATGAAGTTTTGCCCCTGGCATTGTAGTGATTCCTCGTTTTGACTTACCCCAGTCACAATTACTGGTGGTGCCTGGCAATACATTGCACAGTGCTCTCCGTGAAAAGTTGATTCTTCCGTCAGAAGTATCATATGTATGTTGTCCGCTGACATCATTGGATCATGAGATGCAATCCTTGAATTCAATTCCCATCATTTGCATTTATTTTTATTTACAGGCTCAAGCCAATTTTGTCCTAGTCTTCTGTGGACCTGTTGCTGGGTCGAAGATGGTCTCATCATGGACTCTCCGCTGGAACTTGCCTCCCCAACTTGGGAACAGGGGCAGCACTCAGCCAATGATCCATTTCTGACAAGTGGTCCAGACCCAGATGACATAGCGAATTGATCACTGCCACGGTTTCGAGTAAAACGTTGGAGACGTGACCCTCCAGAACCTCCAACTTTGCTTTTGGCGTGCCCCAAGGCATCGGTCACCTCCCAACGGTATCAGCTTAATCGTTGGGAAGAGGGCATGGTCAGTCCCAACTACAAACCGTCGGGAGGGATCGCGCTGTCTGTTGGTGGATTGGCTCCACCACCATTGACCCAACGTGCAGGTGTTACTGGTGAACACTCGTGTGGTGGTCTTCCAAATGTGAGCTCAGCTCCATCACCTTGTATGAGATCAACCTCACTGGCCTGTCAACTGGCGCTACCCACGAACCCACCAAAGAAACCAGCTCCTCAATGTGGATTGTGAGTCTTCGACTCCGACTTCTCAACCACTTTCTTTGGATACGATGGTTGTGCGTCCCACGTTGGCTGATTCTACAACGATGCTGGCTCTGCACAAGCAACTCAAATCTCAGCATCTACAAGAATGGCTGCGGCTTCTTGACAGAGCGGGTTCTCAAAGTGAGTTGTTTGCGGCTACGATTGACAGTACGAACGCAACTCTGCACAGATCTAAAGTGATAGCGCGTTTTGCGTCATCGACACTGGCTGCGTACTTGAAGTCATGGAACCATTGGTCTGAATTTTGCGAGTGCTCAGGGGTCTGTCCTTTCAAGCCGACAGTGTTGACAGTAGCAGACTTTCTCCAGGTTTCCTCGACGAAGAGTTCCCTGGGAGTTGCGACTGCCCAGTCTAGAGCGCTCACATGGGTGGCTAGATACGCAGGTCTTCCAGTGCTCAAGGATGCCCTCACATCACCCATCATCAAATCCTACACAGTTCCGTCTGAGCTGGTTTTGAGGAAAGAAACTGCCCCTCTCCCGCTGAGCTTCGTGGTCTTTCTTGAGACACAGATACTACGAGATCAGGGCACAGCGGCAGACCGGCTCATCATGGGGTGTCTGCTTGTGCTGGTATGGAGCTCACTTAGGTGGAGCGATGCCACTTGGGTGTCACCTTCGTCGTTGTCCATCGAGGATGATACCATCAGAGGGTGGCTAACAAAGCCAAAACTACAACACGAGGGATGCCATTCGCATTTCTGACATGTGGTTTCCTCTCAGGGATGACATCGGTATCATGGACTACGAAATGGCTTAACCTTGTTCGGGCAGCACTGCAGAGAACAGCGGAGGCCTTTCCGGGGTTCGTACCAGATTTCCTGCTCCCTATGTGTGGTCCAAACCCTGACCACCCAATGTTCGTGGCTCCGATGCCTAGATCCCAGGGTATCTTGATTTTGCGCAGACTGCTCAAGACGGCGTCTCCAGACACATCGCTAGTGAGCATTGGTGCCCACTCTCCCAAGGTCACCTTTTTGAGCTGGGCTCGGCAAGTGGGAGCGTCGGAAGAAGCCAGAATGGCCCAGGGCCACCATAGAGCTGCAGGCGCTCGTCTTAATGTCTCCTTGTACGGCGTGACGATGTACATGAAGCACTCACTCTTCAGACGTTGATTGTCCATCGCATATCTAAGGGGTTCCGCCCTGTGATTCCCATGCTACGTGGAGGAGCCAAACCTGTCTCAGATGCTCCAGTCACCCTACCAACTACCACAGTGGAGATTGATGTGGAAGCTCCAAGTGTGAACTGTTTACCAGCACTGGATGATCTCGAGGATACAGACTCAGGCTCATCCTCAGAGGAAGAGGGCAGGCATGATGGAACCCCAGAACTCACTATGACTGTGGTACAAGCCAAATCCACTGACTGCATCTTCCTGCTCAACACATCGTCGCTGGTCGCACATGTTGCAGCGTGCTGTGAACCAGATGATTCAGCATGCGTTGTCCAAGTCCAAGACGGTGACCTGATGAAGGCTTTTCGCTTTGCCTCTAACGTCACAAGATCAGCACTGGATGGTCAGATTGTTCCTGCGGAAGTCTTTCCTTCGGACTACAAGCTGTGTATGCGGCCACCGTGCTCCAAAATTTCCGACTGAGCGAGTTCAAAAAGGTGTGTCGTGCTGGTAGTAGTTGCACCATTGTCCAACCATTTCATTGGCTTCACTTGATTCGTTGGCATTTATACGGTGAGATCGTCATTTCTCTCCCGCTGGAGGATTTGTCACGGGCTCACAGCACCATCTCCGGTAGGGTTGTTTCCCGCAGGACACGTTACCCATGTGCGACTTTCGCAAGCTGAATGATATGGTGCTTGCATCCCTGCCGTTTGTCGAAGAATGGTCCAGGGTTCAGGCCCACAGGGACCAATTGGAGGTGGCCCTGGCTGGTGTCGCAGCCCTTATGTTGGCAGTGGGATCTCAGTACAACCACTCACTGTTGGCGGTGCTGTGCTCTGTGGCTGGACACATTTTGGCAGCTGGCGATCCAGAGGCAGGGGATCTTTCACCGGCCCATTGGGTGCCATCGAGAACATCTCCTTGCTCTGTCATCACATGGGTCTTGTCGTTGCCACAAGCCCAAGCCCATCTGTTAGCTTTCCAATTGGCTGCGGCACTAGAGATGGTGTCACAGTGGATCATGGCGGACTCCACGTTGATTGGCCCCGAGGCCCGATTGATCTTCAAACATTTGAAGACTTCCCTCTTCGACATTTTGGTACCAGTTCGTCTTGCAGCTGGTGGACAAGCAGCAGAGTCATTATTTTCCAATCTCCCGTCTCACGAATGCCAGGCAACAGACCAGGCTCGTGCTTGATCAGCTAAAAAGGATGCTTGACCAATGTGGCAGTCTTTGTTCTCAACAACCTGTCACACGGGAATGGTCACTGTATTTGCATTGAGCTCATGCTTCATCCCGCGGCGATGATGTTGTGGCTTTAGCAAAACATCTGGACCACGATCAGGTTGTGTCAGGATCTGATTATTGTTATCATCTATGATAGTTGTTCAGGTACATTTTCAATCATTTGACTCAGTTGTGTCTAAATTCAGTCAACTCCTGGGTGATCATCGTTGTGGCCAAGTGTCGGTGGGCCATCAACCATGGCTTTACAGAGTTCGCCTTTGGATGACCCGGCTTCGTTTCGTGCACTAATGATCGAATGCCACATGCCGTCTATACAGATCGAGCATATCGTGACATCAGGGTATACGACCATCGCCCTCCTGGCACATGGCGTACATGATGAGTCCAAAATGGAGGAGTTTGTTGAGTACCTCAGTCTGATCCCAGCGGGTGAAACCTTTTCTACCTTTTCACCTCAATCCGCGTCAATCCGCCGGGTCCTGAAGGAATGCATCAGCCGGTGCGTTCAATCAGGAAGAGACTCCAGTACAGAAACTTCGGCAGCACCCTTGGTTAAGTCCAAGCTGTCGATGTCGGATGTGAAAGCCCTCCGAGCCGAGTTCTGTCAGAACTATCCTGGAGAGCTGTTGACGCCACAATCGATGCCATCACTCTCCTTCTTGAGCATCCTGAAAGAAGCCATTGATGGTAACTGCTTGGCCTGGGCCCCCTGGAAGAATCGAACATCTGAATCGGATGAGCAGGCATTTCTGGAACATAGACGACCTCGCAATGAACGGCAACTCCTTCGCTCTTTATACTGGCGGAAGGGCGGAAGGGGAATCTGCGCTCCATGATTAACCGGAGGCTGTCATCAATCACCAGCTCTCCCCGGAAGTGGTTGTGACTCGTTTTCAGGGTTCGATCTCTACGGCATTGGCAATGCTGGGGCAGGCACATCTCCTGGTCCTGAAACGTTTTCACGCGAAATTCCTGGAGATTGCACTACTCAAACCCAGGGACCAGCACTTACGACCACCTTCACTGACGGAGATCTTGGATGCTGACAGAGTCGCCTGGACAGCAGTGGTCGAGTTGCTTTCCGATTCAAAGAGTGGTCTCTGAATGATGTGCTGAATGAGGTGGCATTTTGCCGTCAGGTGTTTCACACTTCACTGGCCCCAAGGCCAAAACCTATGCAGAACCCCCGTGCTGACCAGCCAAAGCGCAAGCCAGAGCTTCCCAAACCGATTCCTAAGAAGCCAAAGCCGGAGCCCAAAGCATCCGCTGCGGACAAGCCTTCTACCCCCGCAGGGAAGAATCCCAAATGGAATGACGCTTGGCTGAAGAAACTCAGCGACGGCAAGGGTATCTGCATCAGATTTCACCTTGGCAAGTGCAAGTCAGGCCAACAGTGTCGGTATGCGCACCAGTGCCCAGTGGCAAAAGCGAATGGGGAAGCTTGCGGTGGATTCCATTCGGCCTCCAGGCACAAAGAGTCGCCACACTGACCTTGCTCACACGATACAGTGCCAAATGCATGCAATTCAGAGGAGCTTCCTACAGAATTTTTACCATCGTCAGTGGTTTCAGTCTCCCCATCTTTGTCGAGCTCATGTTCTCAAAGCAGAAAATTTTCATCGCAGAGTACAGCTAGATTTTTTCTTGACATTTTTTCGGGTGCCTCTATGCCGGTGAGCACAGCAGTCCAAGAACTTGCTGGCGATCGTGTGGAACCAGTTGATTTGATTCATGGTTTGGACCTTTTGGAAGATGATACATTCGAAAGTCTACTTCGATTGGCTTCATCTGGCCGCATTGGGGCTGCACTCGCTCCATACTGCTGCAAACATAGCAGAGCCACTTTGAGACCGAACGGTCCAGTTCCAGTTCGTACTCCGGAATTCCTTGATGGCCTGCCCTCCAACACGACCCAACAGCAAATTGCAGTACAAGAAAGCTCGACATTCATGATAGATCGAGAATCCTACTTTCTGCTGTTGATCGACATGCGGGCCTGGTCATTTTGGAGAACCCCTCTACATCTATGACTTGGGATGACCCCCTCATGTATGAGTGGGTCCATGCAGTCGCACCGTATGCCGCTCAAGCCTGTGCTTGCCAATTTGACAAGGATTGGGCCAAAGCATGGATGTTTGTGTCGAACAGACCAGCCATTAGCCACCTTGCCAGATCTTGTCCTCACCCAGCAGGGACACACGAACCTATTGTTGGCGTCCGTCTCCCTGATGGAACATTCAAAAGCAGGATCACTGCGGAGTACCCTGCCTTTCTGGCACAAGCATTGGCATCTATTATCAGACCTTTCCTGACGTCCGGTCACCAGGTACTACATGTGGCTGACTGGCAATCCATCTTGCCTAAGCAACTGTCTTGGCCAGATCCACCAGGTCGAATCGAGGATGGAGGTGGTTTGCCGAGCACGGCACTCCACATGCAACCGCAACGACACGACAAGATGGCAGCGTTGCGCTCAAGATGGTTTAGGCGCCTCAGCGATAGCAGACAGTGCCTCAAAATTACTGCTGCATTACTGTCAGGCTGCAAAGAGCCATCTCTCTCCGAGTGTGAGCTCAAACCATACCTGGAAGACATGCTCGAGATTCTGGATTGCCCACCAGGTGACTTTCTCCTGGACATTTCACCTGGCCAACCCTTTCGTTTGAAGTTGTGGCATCGTTTGGCAACATTCTTGCGCGACCCTGACGCAGATTTCCTCCTTCAACTCCCCACAGGGGTACGTTTGGGTGTCAATGAGCCACTGACTCCTTCTCCGGCATGGCCACAACACTCAGGTATGCTGCCTGAGGAGGTACCGCTCCAAGACTGTAGTGATAGCTGGAAAAGCGCTCAAGATCACCCTGAGATTGTTCAATCCCTGATTCTAGAGGAGCTTGATGCTGGCTTTATTGCGCACGTCCCAGGGGGCATTCCACAACTCAAGCAGATGCATTCCAAAACAGCCATAGGCAAGCTTGGAGTGGTTCTTGCACCTGGTCGCTCGCCTCGCTTGGTAGTTGACAGCTCTATCAGCATGGTGACGGCCAATACTGTGCTACCTAACCATATGCTCTTGCCACGTATATCAGATGTCATCCAATGTGCCCCTGACAGCATGGCGAGTCAACAGATGACACAACTCACCCTGGATGTGGCGAAAGCTCATCGCAGAATCTTGGTTCATCCTGACGATGGCGGCCTCCTTTGCTTTCATGCAAATGGGGAACTGTACAGATGCATTACTCTCAACTTTGGTGCTCGTGCAAGTGGCTGGTATTGGGGGCGATTGGCGGGCATAATGGTGCGGTCTTGCCATTCACTATATTGGCCCACGGGCATGCTCTTTGGCAGTATGTTGATGACCTTCTCGCCTGGTTGGACAAGGTTTCGTCCCCCTTGTGGGCTTCATTGCTTGTGGTTCTACTGCTGATTCTGGGGGCGCCCATGTCTTGGCATAAAGCAGCGCTGTCAGACACTGTGGATTGGATTGGCTGGCGAATTTCAGTCGCCTACTGGACGATTGAAGTCCCCATTGAGAAAATGGAGCGAATCACAGCTCAAATTCAGTCCATCCAACGTTCAGAACGTCTGACGCTACGTGATATGCAGTCGCTGGTGGGACGCCTCTTGTGGTTGACGTCGGCGTGGCGATACCTACGCCCACTCCTCATCCCACTGTACAAAGTTCTGCATCGCATCCCCACCCCATTACTATGGTGGGCATGGATCACGTGACGTTTCAGACACTGACTGCTCATTTGGATGACCAATTACAACTGTGCACTCCATTGACCCGCAAGCATCAATCACTGAGAAAAGGGATTACATTGTGTCGTGTGGCCAATACCAATGTCCACACATTGAAGCAAGTCCAACTGATGCATATCAAATCCCGTCGCGTTTGGGTAGGCCTTTCTGATCCTTCTACACCAAACCGTAAACTGGATGATGAAGCAGCTGAAACCCTCAAAATATGGCTGCAGTTGCTGACTTCGACGCTTTCATTGACGATGTGCCATCCAGATTGGATTCAAGTCCATGCTACGGCTGATGCTATGGCCTCGCAATCCCTGGCAGGGCTCGGTGGTGCAGCCATTTTCCCAGACGGGTCTTCAACTTGGTTTCAGTTTCGCATCTCACTTGCAGATGCTCAATCGCTATGGCCGTGGCTAGGTGATGACATGCAAAAGCACATTGCAGCTTGGGAACTTCTTGCGCAGTTTGCGTTATCCTACTGCATTGCCACCCACTTGCCCTGTACACGTGGTCCAATTGCATGTCATCAAGCCACAGACAATAGCGCAGCCGATGCAGCCTCTGCCAAAGGTCTCACTATGACCCCAGCCCTTGCAGCAGTGCTGACTCCATATTTTCAATTTATGCGGCGACATCAAGTGTATCCTCATATCACGCACATCCCGGGTCGATTGAATGTGTTGGCAGATGAATTGAGTCGCTTCAAGGAACCACTCTCCGCTGCCGTTGATCCAACGTCGCAGCAGTCTATCCCTTGGATTGAGCTGCTGCAGTCATCAGGTATTGAGATTACCCAAACTGGTCGAAAGTGGCCTTCTCATTTTGACATTCACCTGCGAGAAAAAGGTCTGCTGCAGTCCGCTGACTGGGTGCTTCCATCGATTGGTTTTTGGGGAGTTCTCACTCCGGCTGGTCGATGGTCGAGTTATTTGGTGCTTTTAGAACTCCCCGCCTCTACTGGTTGACCCCAACATACCCCGGTGTTTGGGTTGTTGACTGGTGTCAGTTTGAATGGGGGTCTGTTTCGAGGTCTTGCTGTACCAACATTGGACCCGCTGGTTCTAATACATTGCTGTACAGATTGGACCTTTTCTGCACCACGCTTAAAACAGAAAGCACCTGCGCAGCAGCCTTGCCACACATGTTTGGAATGTCATGTACATAATCTACACTAAGGGAAACTGAAGCAACGGAAGCTGTAGTGTGAACTTTCGAATTTATTTCCATGTTTCTCCCATTGTACCATCATTGATGCTACGCTCTAAGAACTTCTCTTCAATTTTCAAACATGTTTGATGTTACGCTCTAAGATATTCTCTT
>Ga0126342_10017513_pt1 | contig 12382 bp, 6 predicted proteins | sample Cyp1metagenome_FD_92528 | JGI IMG/M metagenome (GOLD analysis project Ga0126342, IMG submission 92528) | Coral microbial communities from Lord Howe Island, Old Settlement Bay, Australia - Cyphastrea 1 metagenome | ecosystem: Host-associated > Invertebrates > Cnidaria > Coral ... | reverse complement strand
TCATGTGGAAATGCCAGTGAAGATCATAGAGCGTAGCATCAAGATCATGTGGAATTGCAATTGAAGATCATAGAGCGTAGCATCAGGTTCATGTGGAAATGCCAGTGAAGATCATAGAGCGTAGCATCAAGATCATGTGGAAATGCCAATGACGCTATTATCCCCCCCAACCCCACCCCAGGCTACCGGATGTGGATTTGTGCGACGGTAACGAGTCCGTTGGCATAAACATGATGATTTACCTCTCCAAAATGGTGATGTTCCAGTTTGCTACGTTAGTCATAACCAAACGGTAACCTTACGATACTCTGACCAGCAAACTCTGAGGCTTATTGAATGAAGATGTATGAATATGTCATTTTTTTCATTTGGTTTTGTATTTACCCGGTAAAGGAAAAAAACATATTTACTTAGACATAAACCCTAAACCCTGGGAAAGGAAGCTGGGAAATCTATGGAAATCTTGGTTTATGTTAGAGCCGGGTAAGAAAGCTGGGAAATGTCAAACATAGACAGAACTATGGATCCAGCCGTAGCTTCTTAGAAAGTGTATGGGGTATGATGACTAGGGGGTTAGCCGTACCTTCTCTACAAAAAAAATGAAATTTTAATGAATATGGAGGGATTAACTTAATACTCTCAATATGAATCCTGCATTTTCTTGCTAGTGGCTGCGTCCCCAAAACATGGGCAAAACGCGGTTCGAGGATATTCCGTGGTAAGATGAAGGCCTATAAACCTTTAATCTGTTGATTTATACAGTATATCCAATATTTATACATCCTATCTATTGATATATCTATCTATCTACCTACCTAATACTCATTATTTATGTAATATTTACCCACCTGTTTTTTTTTCCAACCTGCTGCAATCTATCAGTCTATCTTTCATACTGTACATGAATCATCTTGCATGGTATAGGACTACAGTTTTCTTGATGTTTCCACATCAGCTCCCTCCAAGGGCCGCCTGATGCCTCTCTGATCGTCTCAAGAGGTGGGCTTTTGACCAACTGGCAGCCGAAATGGCAAAACTACAGTCCCGTGAAGCTGGATACCTTCCATCCCATTTGAAGATCTTAGAGTCTTTGAGATACCTACTAAATGTGAGGCCCCCGTGATAGCGAGAACGTTCAGTTGGGGTGAACTAATAACTCCATTTTCACGAACTGGTAAACATGGTACGCAAATAACGATCTAGTTACTGGGGCGAATCTAAACCAACGTTCACATCCCTGGGGGGCCTCACATTGTACTAAATGGAATGTGCCTAATATGATACATATGTAATGTGAAAGTCAAAAAGTTCAAGCAACAGCAGCTTTTTGGGGATAGCTTGTGCAGAATCCCACTGATTGGGTCACCAATCCCCATAGAGTGGAAGTGTGGAAGTGCGGTTGACCAGACTGGACCAGACCAAATCTGTGATGTGCTTATGACTGTTGAATCAATGCCGGTCTTCCAGCGTATTTTTACGAGTTTCTTTTTGAAAAGAATGTTACGTTTCAAGATGCCAAATAGGTCCTCACTGCGGTATGGCAATTCTACCCAATGGAAATGGATAGCTGGATAGCTGGAATGGATAGCGGAATAGATTCCCAATGGAAATTGCTATCCATTTGCTGCCCGCTGGAAATGTGTTTCACTCTTGGGCAAGTCGTGCCGTTGCTAGCATCCCCACCCGTTCCCCAAAGCCGCCGACGCTTGGGGGTGCGTCCTACAAATTGATCTAGTTTTGTATATGGATATATGATATATTACATCAATAAAGATCACCAGTTATATAGATTTAATGGGTTATATAAACCACATTCCTGGGGCCCGCACATCCAAGCAGATAAATTTGATAAAAATTGTTTGGAGCCAGAAGCTCTAGCAGAGGAGGAGCATGCATCAGCTACTGTTTTGAAACCAAATGTGGTTCGAAGCCGTAAATAATATCACCACCAAACAATCCTAGAATTGGCAGGAGGGAGATGTTGCAGGAAAGCCTCATTTGGGTACAAAAACTCCTCTGGATTTTCCTTTCTATCTGTATTGAGGACAATAACCCCAAGTAATCAGCATTCATGGTAAATAACCCCCAAATCACTATACTGTAGATGTTGGTGAAATTTTCTTTGAATCAAACCATTGATCTAAGAAAAAATCAACAGACCTGTAGAGCACAGCCCTTGAGTTGTATGCTCCAGAGGTTTCATCAAATCATCTAGGACACTTGTTTCATTGCATGTAGACTTTACTGGCTACTGTTCCCATTAACCATCAACAACTCCTAAATGATTAACAATACCATGAATGGTTATTGAAGTTATGAATATTCATAGTTCACTGTTAATCACTAATCACCAACAATACCATGACAACTCCAGGATCCTAAATTGGAGGTACCTACCATATATAAGGCCTATTGTTCAGGCCTATGTAAGTGAATATCCCAGCAAAATATGGCCTAACAAATGGTACTAACGTACCTCCATTTTAGGATCCTGGAATTCCCATTGAGTTAATGGATGTGAAAAATATTGTGATACCCTAAGTATCCCAATACCATGACAACTTCTACCATGGAATAATCCCATTGTGCCACCGGTGAAGAACCACCCAACGCACTGCGACCGCCTCTCGCATGGTGCCGGAAAAAAACCGCGGCCGCGACACATTTTCCGGTCAGAAAGGGTCCGATGTGCGTCACAACTCCATTTAAGTTTCAATGTTGGTGTATGTATAAATGTAGATCAATGTACACATACCATTATGTATATTAGTTAATTATTAATATGGTGTATGTACAAATACATTACATAATACATTTAATTATTATGGTATATATCATCAATTAACCAATATATTATAGTGTATGTTGAAACTGGAAGAGCATGGTTTGATCTTGGCAATTATATTCTTCAAGATCAGTTGTCTGCGCGAACATATTTAGACTCTACATGGGTGTGTCTGGAAATGAGGTACCCTCTGGTAAACTAACATAACTATGGAAAGATCCACAATTTTTAATGGAAAAACTCACTATAAATGGGCCATGTTCAATAGCTATGTTAAATTACCAGAGGGTAATACTATGGTATATATATATCATCAATTAGCCAATATATTAGGGTATATATCAATAACATTCAATTATTATGGTATATTATGGTATATATCATCAACGTCATTTATATCCAATTATTATACCCTCTGGTAATGACTTACATAGCCATGGAAGCCATGGTCCATAGAAATAGATGGTTTAGCTATTAAAAATGGTGTTGTTCCATGGCTATGTTAAATAACCAGAGGGTAATTATTATGGTATATATCATTTATATCCAATAACATCAATTGCAATTAACTAATTCCTGTATTATAGTGTATATATCATCATTTATAATTCACTGGTTGGTGGTTTGGAACCATGGAATTTGATGACTTTCTATATATGGGGAATTTCATAATCCCAACTGACGAACTCCATCATTTTTCAGAAGGGTTCAAACCACCAACCAGATCATCATTTCTAATTCATGTATGATGTATATACACATACATAGATGCCTTACTGTCATCCATCCAACTGTAGATATGAGCGTAAGCCCATTGCTTGCCTGCAATGTGAGGCCCCCGTCAGATAGCTAAGTTGGTGAACATAACTCCAATAACTATGGTTTATGGTACGCAAATAACTATAGTTACTGGGGCGAATCTAAGCCAACGTTCACATCACTGGGGGGCCTCACATTGTAGTTGTGGCCGCCGACTTACATGTCTACGGAAGCTTTTGTAAAGACGACTGTCGTGGGATATTTGGAATCCAGCATTCTCGTCCGAATACCAGGTCAAACGTGGATAGATGATCTGTATGGATAGATGGAGGGTTCCTAAAGTGGGGATCATAATTGGTAGTAGATGATTAGTTCTAGAAATTCAAGTAGCTATGAAAATAGCTGGTAGCAAGTCCGCCATTCCCCAGCCATCCGAAGATGTGTGAGGTTCTGGGCCGCTCCGCAGGTGCACTGTCCCTGAACCATCTCAACGTCGCAGGGCCATGATGCTACACCAAGTGAGCATTCTGGGATTTCCAGCCGATGGTACGCCAAGTGTCATCGCTGTCATTATCAGAGGGTATAATAATTGGATATAAATGACGTTGATGTCAATAACATAATTGGTATATTCAATAACATATATGGTATTTTATTGTATATATACCAATGTTCCAATTATTGGATATATACCTTAGTAATATACCATAATAATTGAATGTTATTGATATATACCATAATATATTGGTTAATTGACGATTATATACCATATAATTACCCTCTGGTGATTTAACAGTTTGCGAACTGGAAAATGGCACATTTATAGTTGATTTACCTAGTAAAAATGGTGATTTTCCATAGCTATGTGAGTTTACCAGAGGGTAATATCTCATGTTTGATGCTTCGGTGTTTCATGTTCCAACATGTTCTATCACTACATTGGTGTTTGGAAACGACAATAGGTTCCAACCATGAAGCACTTGGCTGGTCTATGGCATGGGCAGAGATGTTTTTCATGAAAGGCAGATGTTTTTCATCAAAGCTTGATATATGTGGGATACAAAATGGGGTCCCACTCCATTTAGGAAACCCCATGATTTTCGGCATGGATTGAGGAGTTTCCGAATATTTCCAACAAACCCAATTCTTGTGCCACTTTGGTGACAAGTTGGACGGTCATCTCCCCAGTGGATGCCGATGGTGGGATGACCACAAAAAAACATGTATTTTTTGTAAGTAAGATTCCTGGAGTAGATGCTATAGAATCTGGAAATGTCAAACAGAATGATCACTAAAATGGGAATTTGAATATGATTGAAATTGTCATATCTACTTCAGGATGATTGTAGAAACACACCATTTTGAGACCATGGCAAATATTTTTTCCATATGCCACAGATGGACTTCCAAGTTTAAGGATGCGCCCCAATAGAAAAAGGTATGAAAAGGTCAGGTTTTTATGATGTTATACCTTTACAAATCATTTGAGCAGTGTTCAAAACCCTGGTTGGTTGATGATTATAGGGGATTATACTACAGTACCCTTCATATATTGATATTGGGGATTATAATAAGTCAAGAACGGGGAATCCCTTTCTTAACCAAGTTGGCTCCAAATCAATACATCATTGATGACTAATATATACAAAAAATATATATTGATCTATGGTTATATAAGTTATATATATATGTATAGTTATATGCATATTCCCATTTATCAGATTTATCAGATATGTGGATAAATTTGATCACGACCAAAAATTGTTCTCCCTCACCGAAATGGTGGTTTATTGTCCAGATATTTCCAATTTGGGTGGCAAATAATGAGGTAATGAATTACCTGTATTTGCTGAATATGCGTTTTTTTTCCATTGGGAAATCCACTAGAAATGGAGAATCTCTAGGGAATATGTTTTTTTTTTTGGGGGGGGTCCCAAAAAGCAAGTCGAACTTTACCATGCTCCATTCTGGCAAGATTTTCTGGATGTGAACCGAAGGCATTTACCATGCCCCTGCAGGAGTAGCATCCTTTATCATCAACAGATACAATGTGAGGCCCCCCAGTGATGTGAACGTTGGTTTAGATTCGCCCCATCATTGACTCACAGGGTGGTTGGTTTTCATGGGATGTTTCTAAAGTTTCCTACAATGTGAGGCCCCCAAGATAGCTAAGTTGGTTTAGATTGCCCCAGTAACTATAGTTATCTGCGTACCATAAACCATAGTGAAATTGGAGTTATGTGAACCCCAACTTAGCGTTCGTAAACGGGGGCCTCACATTGTAGTGTATTGGATTCACAAGAAGAAAATCACTTCCATCACAACAGGATGGCAATGCATGGTAAATCATCGCCAGTTAGAAGGGGAACACAAAGGAAAACCTGTCATATCGTACCTCTTTATCTATCCAGTTTATCCAGTTTTAGATACCCCAAAGGTATCTGGGATTCAACTTGGGGGAAAAAAACATCACCTGGTTCCAGAAAAATTCGACGCCCAACCGCCCAACCGCTGACCTTTGACTCAAACGGGTCGCAGCGTTGACCGCAATGAGCTGAGTTGGGCAGCCCAGCCGAGCAGAAAGCTCTGGTGATTGAGGGTTATTTACCAAGAAGATGGGGATTTGGACTGCAAACATAGTTGGTTGGTGGTTTAGAGCATTTTTTTATTTTCCCATATATTGGGAATTTCATAATCCCAACTGACTTTCACTCCATCATTTTTCAGAGGGGTAGGGCTCAACCACCAACCAGTTGAATATATATATATATAGGTTAGTCATTAACTATATCATATCCCATTCATATACCATTAATATTCATCAATATTCAGAATATAGGATTGGCTATATGGGATAACTGGCAGAATATTCAAATATAATATATACCATTAATATTCATATACCTGGCAGAACTGTGTCTTTTTTGAGGATTGGCTTTAGCTAAGTAATGCACTAACTTTCTGGCAAACTCCGTAGCTCCGTAGATGATAAGCAGGTGTGGTTTTTTGCCGGTCACAGGTTAACGCCTGGTTAAACGTTATTCGAAATGTTTCAAAAACCAAGCGACATTGGTTCAAACCGAAAGTTGATATATTTTTTAAAATTGTCACTTAATCAATGGCCATGACTCAGGAACCGATTTATTGAAGGTACCTACCATATATATATAAGGCCTATTTTTAGGCCTATGTAAGGGAATATCCCAGCAAAATATAGCCTTATATGATACAGTACCTTCATTTTAGGATCCTGAAATTCCCATTGACTTAAGTACTGATTCATCTGATTCACCAATTTCAATCGTCACAGCTTGGTGAAACCATTGATCAAGAAGTGCCCAATTCCTGGACTATGAAGAAGACGAAGACATGGTCATGTGGATATGGTGGATGAACCAAGTATAAACACAGCAGAGAATATGTAATATGTGTCTAATGATTTTTAATGATATAATTTAATGTAATATGAGATGATCTATTGAATGATGTGTTATGATGTTTAATGATGTTTAATGATTGTTGATGTTTTTTTAATGATTTTTAATGATTCTTAATGATATAATGTAATATGACACAATTTAGTAGATGAGCTGATATAATATTCTCTATCCATATTTGTGTTTTAGTAGTGCAGGAAATCCGGTTTTTGCACAGGGGTACTTTTTCTGCTAGCGGAGCCACCAGTGGAGAAAGTCATCATTGACTCACAGGGTGGTTGGTTTTCACGGGATGTTTCTAAAGTTTCCTACAATGTGAGGCCCCCAAGACAGCTAAGTTGGCTTATTACTCCAATAACTATGGTTTATAGTACTTATAACTATAGTTACTGGGGCTTATAAACCAACTTATAACTGGGGGGCCTCACATTGTACCGTAAGTAAAGGTTTCGAGGTAATGCATGCAATCTGTTTGCAAGAGAAGATGAGTGCAAGCCCCTGGCAGTTGTACGGATTCGCATCCTTTTTTCATTGCAAGTAAAAGTCATCACGCTTTGGTAATGTAGCCTAGCTATGGAAAAAAAAACATTCGTGTTTAGGTAAATTATCGAAATCATTGGGCACTTGTCCAAAGCAAACTGCAAACCGCAGGCTATTGATCAACCACCACAGGTTTCACGTTCATTCACCAATTGTCAACCATAAGTAGCTATGGTAACCACACAAACTGATTGGTCCATAATTAATTATATATGTATGAAATGATTATTCAGTGAATTCAATGAATCATTTGCATAGTAACTAATGATATTGGTCGGTATTAATAATGTTTAAACATATGATTACATCACTAATCATGATTAATGTAACCAAGCCATTCATTAACCAATTACTTATACTTACATATACTGGCCGATTGCTTGGATACCAGTATATGGATAATATGTGCGGAGGCCGGCATGAGTTACCAGTTAGTTGCATATACTGATCATTGAAAATGTTATGTTAACCGATCATTATTCATTAAATCATGATTAAGTTTCATAACACTAAATTATTAGTTACATATACGTTGACATATACTGGTCATTAATGGTGAATCATGATCAACATGTTTATGTTAATCAATCATTAACCCTATGGATCCAAGTACCTTCCTAGGAAGTGTTTGGGGTATGATTTAGGGGGTTAAGTACCTTCTGAGGCAGTGTTTGGATCCATAGGGTAATAATCTTTCACCCACAAAAATGTTGCGGATGTTTCCGCTTCCCTCGGATGCACCTCCTGCTGTTCAGAACACGGGGAGATGATTCGCGAGCTGCCTTGAAGTTATACTTATTGGATGCTATTGGCTTATTATTGCTGTTTAAATCATGAATAAGATAATGAATATTTTTAAAAATATTATCTATTACTATAGCAGTTACTAGTCAATAGCTAATAGTTAACCCTTATTGAATTCCCGGGGCTCAACCCCACGTCCCCACGTTGACCCTTACCCGCGACCCGACAAGGATCCCGCAGATCATGAAATCCTTCGCGGACTTTCTGGCGGAATCCGACAGCGAGGATTCGCGGCTCCAGGACCATTCTCATCATCGTCATTGTCATCATCCCAGTGGAAAATTATATTAACCACTATAGTTAAATCATATTATATCACTATTCACAAACTACCACAGTATACCATATTTATATTCCATAAACATTCCATAAACCATCTAAATCACTATTTTTGAATATTCAGATTTAGTGATTTACCACTACAATGTGAGGCCCCAGTGATTCACTAACTTTCAAACTAGGTCTAGATCGTAGGGGTTCTAGATCGTAGGGGTTTTCAAGGTGACCCTGGTTGTCTCGAAATGGATTCATGGGATGTTTCTAAAGTTTCCTACAATGTGAGGCCCTCCCAGTGATGTGAACGTTGGTTTAGATTCGCCCCAGTAACTAGTTCGTTATTTGCGTACCATAAACCATATAGTTATTGGAGTTATAAACCAACTTAGCTATTCTGGGTAAGTTATAACGACCTCACTGCGACCTCACTGGAAATCAAAGTTAGTAAGGGGAATCATCCCAAAATGGCCTTAATTCAGGTTAGTGAAATATTATAATTTACCCAGATATATAAAACTATAGTAACTATAGTGAATTATACAACTATAGTTCAACTATTATTACTGGTGCTTTGAAACCATGGAATTGGGTTAGTTATGGTAATTTGGGTTGTAAAGTCCCATTGAATAGCTGGTTGGTGGTTTGGAACATGATTTTTATGACTTTCCATATATTGGGAATAATCATCCCAACTGACTAATATGTTTCAGAGGGGTAGGTGTACCACCAACCAGTCATTGTCATCATGGTCGTCATCATCATCATCAGCATCATCATCATGATCACCATCATCATCATGAAAAAACAGCATCGCCATGATAACAATAGTTTCATTGGAGTGGTTTAAGGGAAAATCGAAACAGTAAAGCCATGGTAGTGTTTGTCAACGGCGCTGCTAACGACCTAGTTTTTACCATTTTATTTTTGGAGGTTTCCTGTAAATTTCTCGTATACCAATCCAATGAATGTATGAAAATCACTGATAATCAGCAAGAACCTGAGAAACCTCTCGCGGGATTTTCAGATATGTTCGAATCAATCATCTGGGTAATTTTTAACGACCTCACTGTTCTCCCGAACCCTGGAATCATGGTTTATTTCAGGGGAATCATCCCCAAATCGTGGAACTAATCAGGTTAGTGAAATATGAACATTTGCCCAGATAGTTGGCTAACCATATTACTATTCCTATATTACTATTGTAATTGGTTACAGTTATGGCCATTTATCAGTTATAAGTACTAACAAAACCCCATTTATACAATGTATAATCCCATTTATAACCAGTTATAACTGGTAAATGGCCATAACTGTCATTGGTTGAAATAAACATTACTATTACTATATGACTATTATAATTGGTTAGTGAAATATGAACATTTGCCCAGAATCATGTCACAAATCAGCATCAAAACAATCACTTTCTTGCGGCCGCCCGGCCGCAGGATGACAGAGGTGGTGGTACCCATCTCGGGGTCACTTGGACGGATCCTGGAAGCCCATTTTGGGATTTCAGTAGGGGATTTCCATGGTCATGGGGGTTACCCAACGGTGGTTTACCCTCTGGTAAACAAATCAAAGAGTTTGCTATTGAAAATGGTGATTTGGTTCGTGGATTTACCCATGAAAAATGGTGGATCTTTCCACAGTTATGTTAGTTTACCAGAGCCTATAAGGGAAAATCACAATCGAATAGCTGGGTGATGATTTAGGGGGCAACCCCCATGACTTCGTTGAAACCTCCATATGAGTCGAAAAATAATTTTATGGAGATGAATGGCTACTGAGGATTTATCATCAGGGTTTCTGCACAGGTCAATTGCTGTTGATTTAAGCATCAACAAAAACGGGATTCGACCGGTGTCGTTGTCCCAAACGTGGCTGATTTCCTCAAGAAACGGCTATGGTGGTCACTGGTGATGACATGACCTGCGCATACCTGCGCCTGGCGGGGACATAGTGGGAGGAACCAAGAATGAACTATTACAAAGTGAGGCCCCCAAGATAGCTAAGTTGGTTTATAACTCCAATAACTATGGTTTATGGTACTTATAACTATAGTTACTGGGGCTTATAAACCAACGTTCACATCACTGGGGGGCCTCACATTGTAGGGCTTGTCCAGAATTGGGATTGCCACAATGGCCGCGAAAAGATCAGACACACTGACTTTCTAAATTCTGAGATTTGGGGGTTGTCTGATGTGTTCAGGCCAGACACTACAGTCGCGACAGTTGAAAATACAGTGACCAGTGACGTCTACCATTTAAGCTGTTCCATGTTTTTTGGAAACTCTACTTAGAATTTGATGTTGGATCATTCACATTGGGTCAAGTCTACAACTCGAGGGGTGCTCGTCAATGATAGGCGACGCATGGCAAAGCATCCCCAAATCGTTTTCTTTCGGGTTGGTCAATGATGAAGGAGTTCGGCACAATTCATGCAGTTATGGCCATTTACCAGTTATAACTGGTTATATATATGGGATTATACATTCTATAAATGGGGTTATAAGTACTTATAACTGATAAATGGCCATAACTGTGACTAATGAAAAGAAGAGGATATTCCAAACCCAGAAAATCCCAACGACCCGTGGACTACCCCTGGCTTTCTTGTGGATTATCAGTCTGGCGGGTAAAATTGAAATGAATCATTTGATATCATGTCACTTTCAGATATTAAATGATAATGTTATTTATGCCATTAAGCATGTTATCAAATGATTCTTTTCAACAAAGTTAAGGTATGATCCTCTTAATGTTAAGGTATTTAAATGCCGTTAATCCATGAAGAGGAAGTGTTTTTTTGACTTAACCCAACTTTTGTCACCGGGCCCAAACTGTGCGCCTAAGGACCTAAAGAGGCCGGCAGGGCCCATTGTGGTCCCTTTGGGATATGGGTTGGATGTTTTGTCGGCTTGAGTGAGGAAGATGATTTGCTAAACAACGGGAAGTTCGGCGTTCGGATTTTTTCAGTCAAACACATCATACGGAAACATTATTATTATTAATCATGAAATGTGCGGTACCTTTTGTTCAGCCTTGATACATATTGATAAAGCCTTTCTCTGTACTTCAGCTGTCCACTTGGTTCACAGAATTACCCTGAACAAAAATCCATGAAGAAAAGAACTGGCCTAAGCCCATTGACTCTGAAGCTTTCTAGCTAAGCTTAAGTTGTATATCCTGGTTGGTGGTTTGGAACATTTATTGGGATAATAATCCCAACTGACGAACTCATATTTTTCAGAGGGGTAGGTATACCACCAGCCAGGATACACGTACAATGTGAGGCCCCCGTTCGATAGCTAAGTTGGTTAACAAAAGCCCCAGTAACTATAGTTATTTGCGTACCATAAACCCATAAACCATAGTGCAATTGGAGTTATGTTCACCAACTTGGCTGTCGAACGGGGGCCTCACATTGTAGTGATACAGTTATACCTGTTAAGGTTTTTTTTTGGTACCCATCTACACCATCCTCACGGGATCCCGGGCCATCCGGCCAGGCCGGGGCCGTCCCGGCCCCTCTCCGCCAGCACTGCGGCCTCCGATATGGTCGGCGGCGTGAAAGTGCGGATGCCACCCGACAGAACTGGGGAGCTTGGTACCTGAAAATGACCAGAGTGGTTGACATTGGATATATATATATATATTGTGATTTTCCACCATGCAGCATCCTCCATTGCCAATCCATGTGCAAATCAGGAACAAGAGCCAAAGCCTATATGTCGCCAGGCATTGTGGCTCAGGGAGCTTGGAGAGGGTGGTAGCGGGTA
>Ga0126342_10017512_pt1 | contig 12383 bp, 3 predicted proteins | sample Cyp1metagenome_FD_92528 | JGI IMG/M metagenome (GOLD analysis project Ga0126342, IMG submission 92528) | Coral microbial communities from Lord Howe Island, Old Settlement Bay, Australia - Cyphastrea 1 metagenome | ecosystem: Host-associated > Invertebrates > Cnidaria > Coral ... | reverse complement strand
CATAGATTGGCAGAAAGTGTGCCAGAAGATATGCAGGATAGAATGTCCGAAAGAAGTTTGCCAGTCAAATGGACTAGAACATATGGACAAAGAATGGCAGATGATAAGCCAGATAGAATACAATATCATGTGTGTAGAATTTGAGTGGTTCGAATTTGAGTGGTTCGCTTGCTTTGCTGGGTCCTGGGTCAAGCAAGATCAAGCCAAAGCAAGTTGTCTCGTGGAACGGATGATGTGTTTGAGCAGCATTGCATCATGTGTATCTTATGGGTAAGCAACAGCTTGCGCTGGTTTTGACTTGCAGCATTTGCATGACAGCAGTTGCATCACAGCAGTTGCATGACAACACTTGTAACTGACATGTGGTTCAGCTGGCATGCATGAGGTGGATGTTAGAAGTCTTGCCAGTCAAATGGACTAGAACATAGGGACAAAGAATGCCAGAAGATAAGCCAAATAGAAGCGGCAGACCGGCTAGCAACGTCACAGACAAAAAACAACGCAATGGCTTGCTTGCAGATTTGTCAGTCACCAGGTGGAGTGCCAGAAGATATGCCAGTATTAAAGCGTATAAATGTCATGGTGGGGATCACTCGAAGTAAAGTAATTGTTTTACCAGTATCTTAATCTCTGGACAATTATACTATAGATATATTGTTTTTTGTTGATACTATATACCAGCTAATAAAATACTTAATGGATTGTAAAATTATATACTGGATTTGTTACTTAATCTCTGGAAATTGTACTTAATATGACTTAATCTATATATATATATATTGGTTCATTAATCCATAAATACGGTACGTATATATATATATGTGTGCGTGTTATAACCATAAATTTATTGTATATAATTACTGATAACTATAGATATTGATCACAGAACTTAGCTGCTGGACTATTAGCACATAAATAATGTGTATATATATATAATCCACAGATAACTTATATAGTTTATTTTATATAGCTAAACAATATTATCGTCAACTATATAACTTAAGATCATATTAAATTAGTTAAACTAGTTTTCGGAATTATGTTTCTAAGCCTCTAGTTGTTGGGTTATTAATGTTGGTTTAAACTTATCTGTAGATATATCATACCTTTAGAAGCCCTAGTGATTGGGAGTTGCAAACAAACTTAACAAACGATCGTTCATATGGTTTCTCATCATCCAACCCATTTCAATTGGTATAGATTCTTAATAACGATACCTAGTATTACTTAATGACCATCCCCCAATAGAATCCCACTTTTGGCCATGGCACACATGGCAAAAAAAGGAATATGATCAGAAGATCTCACTTGAGATCTGGAAGAACTGATCTTTGATGATCTTTGCCTTGCGTACCTGAGGGTTCCATGGTTTCTGGGATGTTTCTAGCTTCATCACTATATATCACAGATCTCCATCAAAAGGGTAGCCATCAACAGACGAAACAGAACTCTTCAGACACACTTTCTGGCAGCAGAATGGGCATGACCCCAGAATTTTTGACAGCGTCTTGTGCCTGGCGAGCAGTCTCGATAGCGCTCTTGTGTTAATCTGCCTTGCGTGACACTGTTCAGGACGATCTTTTCCACGCCCTTGATCAAGTTGATGTTGGGATTGTCGGTCTTTCCCGTGTGCGCCTCAAACAGGGCAACATTGAAGCACGTCGATCGGATTCTGTGGCGCGAAAATGGACGACGCGTTGTGAAGGAATCAGGAGATGCCTCATTCCACTCATTGCACCCTGGCTCACCTTCGAAGCCCCGGGTTCCCCAAGTCTTGCCGAACGGTCGACCTTGATGGTCGACATGGGAAATGCCGGTGCGGCGGCCATCACGTCGTAGATCAACTTGATCTTTGGGTACTCCTCCGACGCTAACTGCTGATTCGTGATCAAGATTCCCTACCCTCTGGAATTGGAGCGCGTCTGAAACTTCGAAAAGCACAGGTATATGATTATAGTATAGTGGCACATCAAATAACGGTACAGAATCCCCCACCCACAATTAGGAGTATCAAATACCACCCTAGAAACTTTGGTTTTGTGTTGTATCTTCTCGTTTGGGCTTCCTTATGAGAGCATATATAGTATTATCTGAGGGTATGGAATCAATCAATCTGGCGAATCAACATAATTCAGCAATCTGAACCCAAAAAAACGACATGCTGGGCCAGTTGGGGATGACTCTCCAAAATCTAATTGGTTTAACCATCATTCCAGTCATGTCCGACGCGAGATCGTTATTTACATTTCATTCAGATCAATATAGATCCAGTCAATAGTAATCCTGGTTTGGTATACTTAGTTTCTCAATATTCCATTCATATATTCCGTTCATATTTCCATTCATCCATTCAAACCTCCATGTGGAGTGGATTTCTTACCAGAAAGTAATAATATATTTAATTCTTGGTAAGATGTTCAGAGTAACTCTACCACGAAAGTAATTACCATCTGGTTACTTAACATAGCCATGGAAAATGGCTCATTTATAGATGGTTTACCTATTAAAAATGGGTGGATCTTTCCACGACAATGTTTAATAACCAGAGGGTATCTATCAAATATCTATTATAAATAGTATTATCGCCAATAGTATCTATACATTATCACTATAATAGCCATCTAACTAGTAGTTCCACCAAAAAAACAGAAAGAAATTCCATGTCATCCCCAGCTTCGAAAAGAAAAATGTCGCCCACTTCGTCACAACCTGACCTCCACGGCAGCGGCTTTCTTGGCTGCGGACCTCGACTGAGTTGCCATAAAAAGTAGCACTCAGGGCAGTGGGCCCGGTAAGGGATTAATTAATCATATTAATCTTAGATTATTGACTGAAATTGAAACAAAACGACTAGCTGTCACTAGCTGTTGCCAGTCTGACAGTCTCCAACATCACTATAGTTCTTCAGACTTGAAGCACGAACATGGTTTTGGTGTGTTTTGGAAACAAAATGAAGAACCAAATTTGGCAATGGTCGCTTCTGAACGAAACATCATTTGAAGTCATTGGGCTCATTTGCAGAGAGAGAGAGAGAGCATAGGAACATGTTTTGCTCAAGCATCCAACCTGCTTGTCCCAAAGTCTGATGTTTTCACAGAAAAAGTCCACTTAAACATCAGGAACCTGGTCAAAATGACTCGATGTAGATGTTGCAAGAGCGAGCTGTATTACCCTCATGTCCATCTTAATTCTCAATATATTGTGGCAAATGTAGGTTGAATCCAAACTATTGTCATTTCGTCGTTTCACATCATTTCTGTTTGGAAAAAAACACTTTTTCAAATCCGTTAATGCGAGTTTCATGTTAGCTTCCAGGGTGGAACGGCTTAAGATTGTTTGAGGCATCATCACACCCTACCTGTTTTTGGACCGAACAATATCTGTCAGCATGGAATCCACAGGAACCTGTTGGAGGTATATAGATTTTCCCAGTGGACAAATTGTGGACCCACTATGGCACTTTGGGGGAGAAATTTGGCGCTTTCAAAATCTTGGGGCAGCGCAGCTTTCTACTGAAGCCTCCAACTTTTTTCGCAAACTGAGGGTATCTGGCGCAGCCAAGAAACTTTGGTGTCTGCGTCTGCGTCTGCCTGGCGTGCGGCACAACTGCGCTCCAAAAGTATTGTCGGATGCTACAGGGCTATAAAAAGTCAACCTGTTGGTTGGCTACCAACACATCAAAACAGTTCTTTCAAAAGCCTGGAATTTTACCAATTTTCGACCCACCAAATGGTGATTCCACCCTCAAAATTATGGTGTTTAAATCACCAATCCTGATCGGTGGCTGTTTAATGGCTAGCCTCAGAGGTCATCTGGTGGGGAACATGTCCAATAGCCTGAAACATATCTTTATAAAATAAACTATAGATACACATACATATATGGATATATATATATATATGTATATATATATACATCTATATACACATATTCTCTCTCTATATATATATACATATACATATATACATATGCATATATATATATTATATGTGAAAATAGTTCAAAAGATATAGTTCATTCCACATATATTTGCAAAATATTTAATTAAGCTGCATCAAACTGGGATATTTATATAATGCACAGGTGCCAACCCCTAGAGTTTCCTGTGCTGTGCTTCAAAATGGGACACATGAGTATGTGTCATCACGGTCTCATTCATATTCCATTATTGGTTCTCGATATCCCGTCACATCCAATATTGTCCTTTTAGGAACAAAATTCTCAGAACCCGCTTGGTACAGTGTTTGTTATCATCACCTGTTGTTGAATGGGGGAACCCTCTTTTCAATAAACCAAGCAGTGGGAAAAGGACGTCTATGATCATATCCATATCCGAATCATCTTAATTCATTAGCCCATAAATATTCCATGAATATCCCATTGATATCCCTTAATATTCCGTTGGTAAGCCATGGATATCAATGGATATCCCATCACATCCCCATTATATCTAGCTGAATGGCGATAATTCACTAACCTGAAAGAAGGCTCTTTCAGAGTGAGAATTCCCATTACTGGCGTCATTACAAGTCCCATCATTCCAGTGACGGAAAACCGACGTGAGGTCACTATAATTCAACCAAACCAATCAGTAGTAATCATGGTTTGGTATGATTGGTTTCTCAATATTCCATGAACATATCCTGTCCATATTCCAGTCATTATTCCGTTTGTATCCCATCACATCCTCATAATTTATAATAACATGATCTTGCCAACATAAGTATATCCCTACTAGAATCCAATTCATATTCCCATTATCGTTCATTGGGATGATACAATCACCCTGAAGATAATAGAATCATTCCGATTTTAGCGAGCATATGCGAGCATACTCCATTCATATTCAAAAAAACGCTCCATTCAAAACAGGCAAGTTGCTTCTTCTTGTTCGCTTCGATCGCAGCTTTGCTCTGCCTCGGTAGAGGAACACAATCTCTGCAGGTGCTACGCTTTGGAGCATCATAAATGGGCGCTTAAGCATCAGAAGGTGTCCCCAATCCTTTGGTTTAGTTGGGGTTAATGGGCTTGAAGAGGGATTTAATATGATTTAATGGGAACTATAGGGCTTATGGGAAGTTAAGCAACAGAAATGGTGATTAGACTGCGTTTTAATGGGAAATCAGCACTAAAATTCTACAAATGGTGAATTGGCATGGCTTAACCAACCCAACAAAAAAACATTTAGAAGTTCATGACTTAGCCAAGTCGGTGAACATAACTTGCTAAATATGGTTTATGATGGTTTATGGGTGTTTATGGTTTATGGCATCGCACTAATGAAACTTTAAACCAGCAAATATGACTTGTGCGGGAATTATTTGGAGGCTATCCTGTGAGAAATTGTACATCGATAAATAATGTAACACACGTTGTGCCATTCACATAACATATATCAGTCATATATGCGGATATTCTGTGTATATAGTATAGAACTGGAAAAGTATCAATCATGTAGGGACATTTGAGACTGTGTTAGGTGATTAAGCCACAGCCGGAAACACCTCTGTGTGTGTCGATTGATCACCTTAGGTCTCTGATTCTTCGGTCATTAAACAGAATACAACAGGAAATGATAGAACATGTTTCAATCTCATGGCACAACGCTTCTCCATTAATTTGCTGTTCCCCCACACCTTTTTGTAGAAAAATGGAGGCCCTGCAACCAGGCACACACCACCGCTGCTGCACTGATCCAGTCGCACAACTTTGGGCTCTTCGCTGTCATGTTTCTCGCTGCGGTGTGCAGCGACATTAGCAACGAAGTCAAATGTGGCACAAGCGTGACGTATTTGTCCATGGGAACAGCTACGCAGCTACGGACCCCTGTCATCTTCAAAAAAAGGCATCTCAAGATAATGCTCAACACATCTCAACACCTTTACATTCATTGACACAATCCAAACTTCGAAGCTTTACCAATTGCAGAATTGTGCGGATCTGGACGCCACGACTTGCCATGCCACAAGACAATCTCTTTTTTTGCGCACGTCGGTCTAGCACCCGATGTGGCAGGGAATCTTCAGGCTGGGCTTGCGTGAACTTTGTGTGATAAAAGTGGTGCCCCAGATAATAAGGGACGCAAATACAGCCAGTTATGGCCACAAAAATCAGTTATAACTGGTTATAACTGGTTATGACATGTTATTTCTATGGGATAAAAAACATTCTATCAATGGGGCCCCATTTCAGTACAAACATAACTGCTATAACTTGGCCCATTTTTCTGCAGGGATGCACCATGACATGGGGTTTTCATCTATAGCTTGACGTCCACAAAGATAGAAGTTTGTAAAATCCGAACCTAGAATTGTGTGAGCAAAAAGTTTACACTGTTTGATTTTTATTTGGGGGGTAATATTAAAGATATATATATATATTGCATTCTGTTAAATAAGTATCTATACCACATATTTAAATAGGTCCGCGCTTTCTCCAACCCAAAGATCCCCCTGGCTCTGGTAGCAGGACATGTCCAACACGGCTTGAGCGGGCTGAAAACCATGGGGTTTTCATTCCAATGTCCAAAGAGGACCAACAAAAAGACAGTTGTGGCCCGAAATACCAGTTATAAGTATACTTATAACCACCATTATAGAATGTACAATCAGTATAATATGTATAATTAATCCTATTTATAGCCAGTTAGAACTAAATGGCCATAACTGAAGTGGTTTGGTGTGTTTTTTTCTTTTGAGGCTGGCGGGAAGAACAGAAAACCTATGGAAACTACAGCCCTGCTCGGCGTGTCAGTAGCGCCCTACTTGGTGCTACCACAAGCATGGTCAGCGCCTGCGCCCCAGCGATGTTGTCAAGGGTAAGCGATCTATCCTGGAGAGGTGTTAAACCTGGGGGATACGGAACGAAACTGAAAAATGTGCCAAAAAGAACAGCCAAATTCTCCTAGCTTAACTTTAGGGTTTCATGGTGATGTGAACTCTATACCTCATGGGGTTTTATCAAGCAACTACTATATAACTAGGAGGCATTACTTTGATTAATTTTGATATTTTGTGCATATGCCTGCGTTCTAACATATTCAAAGCCATGTTGAAGTCGACAGTCCCTCAGCAGCCAGCTGTCCTATTCAAAGGCTTCAATATCTGACCTGTATCCATTGCCTTCCTCTTAGATACCCTGCTAATACATAGCCAGCAGGTTCTTAATATGTTTTAAGTATTCTTAAGTTCCATTTCTGGCAAAAGAGCAAAGTACCAAAGTAGCCATCCAGTGGACCCAGAAAATGGCAGGAACCGTTCTCTGGATCCCAAGTCTATTCCCTGAAGATCAAACAGTCTAGAGGAAACCATGGTTTTTACCGACCAAAAATAAAGGCATCCTGTCAAATGTCTATCCAGTTCTGGGAACGTAAGATTTTCACAGAACCATAGATCCAGTTCCAATGTATTGAACTATCAGATATGCTGAACTGCTAGGGGGGCATTCCAATCGACAAATTGTTAATAACATTTAATAACCACAATCTAGGATGTACTGCAGTGAGGTTTATGGGTAATTAGTCACTTGAAGGATCATCCCGTTCAATAACCGGTCAATTGAATCTAGGTTTAGTAAATCATATACTAAATCCAATTTTCCCCTTGCCTTAGGGTTACCCCTAACCGTATATCATGGTTACACTCTGGTAAACTAACATAGCTATAGAAAATCACCATTTTGAGTAGGTAAATCAATTATAAATGGCGTATTTTCAATAGCTATGTCAAATGAGGGTAGTGGGGTTGTAACCCACTGGGGCAACCACAGAAATCCCAGGATGCCGTCGCCTCTTTTTGACTCTCAAATATTTAACCTGACACAGGGCCGCAGGGAGGGATCCTGTTTCGAGCTTTAAAAACAACGAGGCGAGCTTCACAGAGAAATTCCTTAAGTCATTGGAAGAAAAAGAAGCTGGTGCCCTCCAGTTGCAAGTTGAAACCCACAAAGCAAAACTGGTTGGTGGTTTCAACCCCTTTGAAAAATATTAGTCAGGGGCGGATCATTAGTCCCAATATATGGAAAAATGTTCCAAACCACCAACCAGAAAATAATGAACCCACATAGCTAACTACGGAGCACCATGATCTATGATGAGGTCGTCGTGCGATGTTGAAAACCCAAACATAGTCGCAAATTTCGTTGTAACCATATACCACCAGGTGGTATTATACCAACTATGAAATACTAGGGGGTATAGTAGGGATCAAAATCAAGTCATTAAATCCCCATTATAACCCCACTATCCCTATTATATCCCCATTGTTTCCATCATAATCTGATATTTGCTTAATCACTGGCCATTTCAGGAACCTAAATTGGAGGTACCTACCATATATAAGGCCTATTTAAGGCCTATGTAAGTGAATATCACCACAAAATATGGCCTTATATGGTACAGTACCTCCATTTTAGGATCCTGGAATTCCCATTGAATGAATATTTCCGTTATTGATTGGATATCATCCACTGATTGCGTCCCATTCACATTCGCAAAAAGTACCCCTACTGATGTAGATACCCCCTAGTATAATCCCATTGTATTCCAATGATGTTCATATTTACTATTACCCTCTGGTAAACTAACATAGCTATTGAAAATGGTGATTTATAGTGGATTTATCCGTTGAAAATTGTGATTTTCCATGGTTATGTAAACGTTTACCAGAGGGTATATAATCATTGAGAAATTGATTGAAATAACATATAATTTGAGATACTCTCTACTTCAATCCAATGCAAAAAAACCCTCCCCCCTGATATAAAACTAACACCCAGAAACCATGGTTTAGTAGAGAATAAAATCATATATTTGGGACTATTTAGGATGTGTTTATTATTAGGGTGATGATAAACTAAATATATTATAATATCGGTAATAAATATCCAATTAACATCCATTGGAACTGGCATCTATTAAGATCCATTATCATTACCATCTCACGGAGAAGTAAAAACATTCTCAGTGTAATGGATGCGGATGAGATCGATAAATAATATATATATATGTGTCTCTCTCTCTCTCTCAATGATTAGACATTCCATTAACATCCACATCCATTAGTTATGGCCATCTATTGGTTACAACTGGTCATTTCGATGCGATTATACATTCTATAAATTGTTTTTTTTCAGTACTGGAATTTCGGGCCATAACCAATCGCTGATCCTCGCCTCTTACGTTGAGCCTCCAGTATCTCACTGGCCTTTCGCATCTCCTGACGAGACTGAGACCGCTGCCAAAAATCCACCACTGTGGTCACCAAAACACACTGTAATTGAGGATATATTGGTGTACATATATATATATTTATTTATTTATTTACATGTATATATATATATATATATATATTTATTGGATCTTAAATATATATATATATATATATATATATAGTTTTTTCAACTGAAGCCTTGATTGCTTTGTATTTGCAAACGGATTTTCTTGGTATATTTCCACTATGTTTCTTAAACGGTTAAATCACCAGTTTCATGGGATTTGTTCATGGGATTTGTTGATGTTTATGATTGATAAAAAAATGTTTAAAACGTTTTAATTTTACTTGCGTGATTGACCAGCAATAAAGTATAACATATAATCACCTGCTTTCTCGGTTAAAAAAACATGTCCCATGACTTTCCTATGGTTTCTACCATAACTCCTATGGTCCTATGGTTTGTGATACTTATCAACACCACATCAAAATAATAAGATGTCAATGGGAATTTCAAGATCCTAACATGGAGGTACTGTACCATATAAGGCCATATGTTGTGGGGATATTCCCTTACATAGGCCTTATATATTGTAGTTACCTCCAATTTAGGATCCTAAAATGGCCATTGAAGATAGATTATGTTCAAAACCTGTCACCCTAGAGACTTAAGAACTCAAAGAGCTATGATTTATGATACTTGGTGGAGTTATAACCAGCAAAGCTGGTGGGAAACAGCCGATAGCTAATTTGAGAGAAATAGCCACATGAGCTAAGTATTGTGCCACTGGCAGCTACATCAAAATATAAAATCAAACATACTTGGTTGTATTAGTCATATGATCATTAAAACATACCATGATTTATGATGCTTATAATGCAACTATGGTTTATAACCCCAACTTGATATCCATATTTCATGAAAGTTTTGCATCATAGAAATCATCAGCATTTTCCTTGGCTAAATCATGGAACATCACAAAATGTTCATCCAATTTCCATAATTTTCCAATTGTTCATGACTCCAACAACCATGGTTTATGATACTTATCTCAAAGCTTTTGGAATCAAAACCATACTAAAATCATTAAACAAAAAACATGTTTTTTTTGAACATCCTTCATAGAAAATTAGGAATGATACTTATAACTTTTAGCTGATACCCTCTGGTAAGCCAACATAACTATGGAAAATCACAAGGTTTAATGGGAAAATCCACTCTAAATGACCACTTTCAATAGCAAACTGTTTGTTTACCAGAGGGTAAATCTGATTAGCTGTAGCTGGGCTTCACGCCCCACATGACCATCATCTCATCTCACCTCAACGAGGTCGTCGGCACCCAAGTCTTCGGCGATCTTGTCCATGCAGCGTCGCAGGTCCTGCACACATGGCACCGAACGCGAGCTGCGGTGCCACGAAGACGGAGCTGGAAGTGCAGCCCAAAACACTCATTATACATGGTTATCTGGCTGGTGGTGCGTTTTCACCATCTTGAAAAATACGATTATTAGTCAATGGGGTTGGGATGACATCCCATATATGAAATGGAAAATAAAGCCATGTTCCAAAGCACCAACCAGCTATAAATGGAGTTATGACCGACTTACCACTAATATTGAGAAAATCTGGATGCTTATGGGAAACTCATAGGCATTGTAGAGAACGGATTTCATGGGATTTCATGGGAATTTCATTCAAACCCTAGGAGAAAAGCAAAGGAAAATGACGGAAAATAATGATTTAGCCATGAAACATTGTGATTTTAATGGGATGTATTGCTGATTTATGATAGCTAAGTTGGTTGAAACAATTAGGGTAACCATGGTATGTGGTAGGTATATCTATAACAAATGGGTTTCGTCGTCTGGTTTTCCATCAAATCAAACGAGTTTACGTGTTGATTGAAAACAAGTCCTTGTTCAGAATACATGGGTTCCTGTTATGTTCATCCAAAAGAAACTTTGTGGAAAACCTATGTGCCAAAATCGCCCCTTTCCGGCTGCTCTTTGCAGTTCCGTTTCTGTCAAACGAGGCAGCTACTCCAATGGGGTTACATTTTGGAAGCGAAGCTGCAGTCGTTTGTGGCTTGTCGGAGCACTTCAACTAGTCTTGCGCCGCGCAGCGGTGAGCACGGTGACCAGCGCAAATCACTCACACTTAACTGCGCTGCCTTGACAAGGTTTCGTTGCTTTTTCACTGCATTTTTGAGGTTCTGTCGATTTACCGAATGGAGAGGCAAGCTCTTGCAAACGATAAGTAAGTCACAAGGTCACACTCCTGGCTAAGCCGCGCTGATCTCTTTGCGCAGCTCTTGTCTCTTAGCCTTCAAGTTTAACGGGACTTTAATGGAAATTTTGTCTGATAAAATTGGGGACAGCTATTTAATTCTTTATGGGATGCCATCGGGTATCACGGGATATGTTCATTGGATATATATATATATACATATATAAATGTTTATAGGAACCCCGAAATCGAATATAGAACCCAAAAGTTGGCAGGATGCCGTGCTAAGTTGGTAAGCACAACCAAGTTACCTATGTTTTGCGGGTAGATATATCCAACATTAATCGGGTTTATAGACAATCTCACAACTCAGGGGCACCCTCTTGTGGTTTATTTTCGTTATTCCCATGACATTCGCATAAACAATAGGGAATGTAGACTAGTTAAAGGGAGCACACCAACAATCATCTGGAATAATGTGGATGGTTAGTGCCAACTAATTCATACCGTTCCAATTATAATCATGCTGAAGTAGAAAGGGTCTGAAATCTTCAAGAAAATATTTGGAGAAACAAAAAAATACTTTCCTTCGAGTTGTCCCCACCATGATATATATACGTTTTGTTACTGGCAAATCTTCTGGCATTCTATCTGACATATCTTCTGGCATTTTATCTGGCATATCTTCTGGCATTCTATCTGGCATGTCTTCTGGCATTCTACCTGGCATATCTTCTGCAATATGTTCTGGCATATCTTCTGGCACTCTATCTGGCATATCTTCTGGCATATCTTCTATCCGGCAAATCTTCTGGCGTTCTATCTGGCAAACATTCTGGCACTTTATCTGGCATACCTTCTGGCATTCTATCTGGCATATCTTCTGGCATTTTATCTGGCATATCTTCTGGCATTCTATCTGGCATACCTTCTGGCATTCTACCT
>Ga0126342_10017511_pt1 | contig 12383 bp, 2 predicted proteins | sample Cyp1metagenome_FD_92528 | JGI IMG/M metagenome (GOLD analysis project Ga0126342, IMG submission 92528) | Coral microbial communities from Lord Howe Island, Old Settlement Bay, Australia - Cyphastrea 1 metagenome | ecosystem: Host-associated > Invertebrates > Cnidaria > Coral ... | reverse complement strand
TCATGTGCATCCCTCTGAAGCCTTGGCTCTCAATGGGATGGATTGTACCATTGACCTGGGTCTTAATGTTCGTTTGTCTTTGTCTGGAGTCGGTCAGATCGCCAGTCCGCTGCAAGCTGCCTGTTCTTAGTTTTGTCACAGCTAGGATCGCCATGTTGCAAAAAGGATCTAGTGACTTTGACTCGGTTTCTCAATTGCAGGCATTCCGATCATGGTTGGTGATGAAGTGTCAGGAAACATGGCCATGTAACCAGGAAGTAATACAGGACAAGCAGCTGCTTGGCCTAGTGCGTTTCTGGAAGGACATTCGTTCCCTGTCCCTTGGGCAAGTCGTTCATGCACCACAATGGCCTGAAGTCTCGGATTTTCGCATGTCTGTTGCCTGTGCCCTGGATGTGCTAATCCGCCGAACACAGGGATCAGTCTCTGCCGTGCCTAGTGAAGAACCTGAGACACCATGGTTTGACACACCAGTGCTTGGAGTGTGTAGTGACCTCACCCTGCAGATTGGTTCCAATGAGGTTCAACTGATTGACAGATTCGGTGACTTCCTACGGTTCCGGTTTCAACCAGGGACCACTATTGCTGACGTTCTTGGTGCGCATGCCAAGCTGACAGGTGATTTGACTGTTCAACTTGCCAATGATGCTCTTGGTAGAGTCCTGTCTCTTGATCATGCCATCCTTCCTGGACAGTGTATTCAGATTTTCCTCTCTGGATGTGAACAAGGTTCCTTTTTCCCATTTGAGGTGTTTTCCGGTGAGAATGCACATGTATCAGGCTTGTTTCCGGTTCGGGATGAAGCGCATGTGGAGGAGCCTGGTGACTTTCCCATGGAGGAAGATTGTGCTCCTTGTGCTAAGCCTGATTCCAGTAGTGTTGATGCATGCCCAATCTCCCCCACTATCCCATGGGAAGCCAAAGTTGATGAGTGTGACATGGTTGGATCCTTTGTTGGAGTCTCTAGTACTTTGCCATATACGCCGACTGGTGGGTTGGTTTCAGCTTTGTTGCCACTGTCTGAGAAGCAATTTCTTCGCTTGGCGGTTCCAATCATTGACGATGGCCACAAATTCACAGCCCTCCGACAGCAATTCATTCGTGCAGTTGACCGTCTTGCGTTGTTGGAAGTTCAGGGGAACATTTGGTCTGATGATGAAATTGCGTATCATCTTGCAATGCTTACCTCCACTGCTCCGGTTGGGGGACCCTATTGCAATGTGGTTATCTTGGACCCGCTCCTGGCTACTGCTTGGGTTGAAGATAGGGCATTCCCCATTGGCACTTGGGCTAGTTCCCATTCCATGATCAAGTCTGAAGGTGTTCAAGTCGTTGGAGTTTGTAGGGTTCTCACGCATTGGGTCCCTTTTCAATTTGTCCCTTGCAATGACCATGTCAATATTTTTACTTGGGATGCTCCGCAGAATGATCATTCTTGCCTGAACATTGTATTGGAGAAGATTGGAAAGTGTCTTGGGTTCTCATCTGTGTTGGTGTCTCGACAACAAAGACTGGTGCCCACTTCTGACCGGTGTGGAGCGTTGGCCATCAATTTCCTGCACAGTGCCATTTTTCAATCACAACTCGTGACATCTGCTGACGAGGCTGAAGCAATGCACATCCAGCTGCGACATAAGTTCGTTACCCTTTTGTCCAAAACTGAATTTGTCATTCGGCCGTGGATTTGGGGCACAGGGGACATTGAACATGAAGGTTCTGCCGACAAGGAGTCATCTCACGGTGATCCTGGCCTTAGTACTTCTGCTGGTTGTGGTGACATTGGCCATGCCTCATCTGGGATCAGTGGCAGAGTATTTGAGGTCTTCTCTCCCCAGTCTGATCCCTCCCTTGTTGAGGATGAGAGCTTGAGTGAAAGCAGTGCCTCTGCCGATGTTTGTGGTGTCTCGAGCCTTGCTCATGCCGATCCCTCTTTTGGAGTATCCAGATCTCGGTCCAGATCTCCTCCTGCCCAATGCCTGCCTACGGTTGATTCGCATCCTGCTGCCGTGCCTGCTCCCGATGCAGACGGCCTGTGTTGGGAATCCGGGCCACTCCCTATAATGCCCGATGAACCTGTTCGTTTGCCAAGGTATATCAAGTACCCAGCGTTGGTGAATCAGGAAGTTGTCCATGTTCTGTTTGTGCTCAATCATGCCGTTGACAACAATCCAAGAAGTGCCTGTGGTCTGTTTGACTTGGGGGCGTATAGTCGCGAACTGTGGGTCAGAATTGAATGGGATGTTGCTGAGCTGCTTGCCCTGAGCTCTCAACAAATGCTTGCATTTCCATGCCCATCCATCGAAAACCCCACCAGGCTTTGGTCTATGCGCAATCTTGTCATGCATCTTAGGGATCGACTTACCTTACTTCGACATCAACAAGGTGTTGTTGCTGATGATGAGATCCGATTTCATTTGCATGCAATTGCCTCTGAATGCGAGGGTGGTGTGGATTTCTCGCCCATGCGAGTGATGGTCCTTGATCCGATCGTCTCCCATGCTTGGTTGGATGCTGACTCTTTTGACTGTACAGAGTGGGCTGCCACCCATCCTGAAGTTTTACGAGACAGTCTGCAAATCATTGGGGTGTTTCGTGTTGACCAACATTGGGCGCCTGTTCTCCTGATTCCATGTGGTGAAAACATTCGCATTGCTTCCTTTGATGCCACACCTGACCTTGCTCAAAGCATTGCCGCCTGTCTCACTCGAGTGACTCATGCTCTTGGGTTTACCGAAATTTTCATTGATCATATTCATCGCACGTTCGCTGCCAAGAGTGTCTGTGGAGCCGTTGCCATCAACTTCTTGCGAAGTCAATTGACTGGCTGTCCAAGACTTTGTTCGACTGCTTCAGCATGGGAAGAGCATCATTTCCTGAGGAGGAAGTTCATGCAACACATTGGACGCAAAGCTGAGATCCCTCGACCTTGGCTCTGGGGCTCTGGTGATGTTGACTCTGAGGGTTCTGAGGATGGTGTTCCTCATCATGACTCTCTCCAGGGTGGTTCAGCTGGTAGCTCGGAGTTTGGCCAGGTGCTGCAAGGAACCGTTGGTCGTGTGTTTGACGTTTTCTCTCCGCAGTCTGACCCTTCCCTTCAGGAGGGGTCATGTCCTGATGAACGTGATGCCGTCGTTTCTGATAATGAGGGACCAGCGATTACTGTCAATGTACATGAAGGAGGCCTACTGAGATCCAGATCCAGATCACCTCTTCGTCCTTTGCCAGAGGGTAGTCGGAGTGCACTTGGCACCGTGCCTGCTCCTGATGTTGAAAGTCCTGACAGGGAATCCGGGCCACTCCCTATAATGCCCGTTGGACTTGGCCTCTTGCAGGGTGGCCCCGAACATCCTGACGTGATTAACCATTTTGTTGCTCCTTTGCAGTTTGGGGGGGACCCTGATGTTGCGAACCATCCACGGAGTGTTCGAGGACTGTTTGATGTTGGAGCCTACAGTAGTGAAGGATGGGCAAGTATTGACTGGGATGTTGTTGATCTCTTAGCGATGAGTTCCCAGCAGATGCTTGCTTTTCAATGCCCTCCCATTGAAAACCCCACCAAGCTCTGGTCCATGCGTAACCAATTCATGCAGTCAAGAGATAGATTGACTCTGTTGAGACACCAACAAGGTGTTGTTGCTGACGATGAGATTCGTTTTCATTTGCACGCCATTGCCGCTGAATGTGAAAGTGGTGTGGAATTTCCACCCAAGCGCATTGTGATCCTTGATCCTGTTATCGCGCATGCATGGCTTGACATGGACTCGTTTGACTGCACAGACTGGGCTGCCACTCACCCTGAAATCCTTCAGGATGGCCTGCAAATTGTGGGTGCGGTGTGCTTTGATCAGCATTGGATCCCAATTCTCTTGACTCCGTGGGGGGAAAATATTCGGATTGCGTCCTTTGATTCTACCTCCGACCTTGCCCAGTGTCTTGCCGCCTGCTTGACTAGGGTTGCTCATGCACTTGGATTCACTGAGATCCACTTTGATCACATTCATCGTACATTTGCGGTCAAAAGCGTTTGTGGTGCCGTTGCACTCAATTTCTTGCGTAGTCAAGTGACGGGCGTACCCAGGCTTGGTACAACTTTCTCTGCATGGGAGGAGCACCATGTCTTGAGGAGGAGATTCATGCAACACATTGGCCAAAAGGCGGAAGTCCCCCGGCCCTGGCTCTGGGGTGCTGGCAGTCGTGATGAGTGTGATGGTCCCCCGGGTGAGGTTCCTGCTGAAGCTTTGCATGACTCTGCAGCTCATGTTTCTTTTCCTGTGGGTTTTTCCGGAGTTTGTGTTGATGCCTCTCACTTATGTGCGATGCATGGACAGCAACTGAGTGCACCTGAATGTCCTCCGGTGTCTGACATCCACCAAATGAGTAACCTCAGACTGCAATTGATTGAGTCCCGTTCCCGCCAACGCATTTTGCAAGCTCAATTTGGTCTGTGGGCCGATGATGAAATCCGATTTCACATGCATGCCATTGCAGCTGTATGCCAGACATTGCAACATGGTCAGATGATTTCGCAGGTGTCTGTGCTTGATCCCTTGATTACGTCCTCATGGTTGGTCCCCAGCTCACTTCCGAGTGATCAATGGGCCAGTATGTACCGGAATGTTCATCGTGATCAGAAAATCTTGATTTCTGCCGTTCGCATTGATGGCCATTGGATTCCCCTTGTGTTGTTTCCTGCTGGCAATGTCCTTTCGGTCCAATCCAGTGATTTTACTGATGGTCTTCCTGCGGCCCTTATCAACTGCCTGGTGTCCTTTGCCCTTGCCATTGGATTTGAGAGCCTCCGCTTCGATCATGAGGTTCGCCCTTTTTCATGCAGATCAGCTTGTGGTGCTGCAGCCGTCAAGTATGTTGCCTACAGGTTGGGCTTGTCTGGCAGGGTTCTTACTTATGCAGCTGTGTGGCAAGCGCACTCGGAGCTGCGATCACAATTTGTCCGTGCACTGTCTGATGAGCATTTGACAAGCCGTCCATGGATCTGGGCCTCTGGTGATGATGAAGCTTCTGAAACATCCTGGAGGTCTGAAGACCCTGTTGAGGATGCCTCGGGCCTTCCTGACTCTTCTACTGGGGGAGTTCCCTCCACTGCACCTTTCGTTCTCCCTGATGATGGTGCTGCTTGCCTGGCGTCTCATGTCTGCATTGATGTCAATGCAAGGATTGATCTGTTTGCAACCCATGGTAAGGCTTTGGGTGATGATGAAATCCGGTTTCACCTGCAAGATCTTGTTCAGAGAAGAGCTTCGATGCCCGCCAGCTCGGACAGACACATGCCATGTGTTGTGGCCTTTGAAGCGTTGAATTTCCTCAACTGGGATCAGGTTGGTCATATCCTCACTGAAAAGTGGTGTCAAAACTGCCCTCAGGTTCGGTCACATGGGCATCAAATTGTGGCTGTTGTCTTAGAGGGAACTCATTGGATTCCCCTTTGGGTTGTTCCTGCTGGCTTAGTCTTGGTTTTCCATACCTTTGATGACATTCTGGACTATGACATTTTTGACGGCAAATTGCGTTGGATGGGCCTTCATTTGGGCTTCTCTGATGTTGTCATTCATCGAGTCCCTCATGGCCTTCCCTCACATGACTTCTATGGAGTTCATGCCTTGGCTTTCCTTGAGCACATTTTGTTGGGGACTGACCTACCAACTGAAGTGTCTACACTTGATATGATGTCCACTGATCTGCGTGCTGCATTTGTGCAAGCCATGTATGAAATGCGTATGTGCATTTGCCCGATTGTGTGGGGAAATGGCGGGACTGGATCGCTAACCAAGCTTTTGGCTGAGGAATTGTCTCTCCATGGTGTTCCCTCTGACCTTGCCGAAACCCGGGCTGCCCAGGCCATCAAAATTGTTGGGAATGAGCCGCTTGCCAAAGCAATGCAGCAGAATAAGCCTTGGCGTCAGTTGAAGGCATTGGCCACCAATGTTGGCTTCAAGTTGGTTTTGCCTGCTGAATTGGAAGCTACCATCTCTCACAATCGAGGTAAGCCTGTTGGTAAGAGGTCCCACAAAGACAAGAAAGCCCCAGGTGTTCCTCCACCGATTGACCTGGATCCATCCAAACTTTGTGTCCTTGATGGTACATTTAGGGCTGCTCTTCAACCTTTGCCACAGCTGTCTCCGCAACAGATCGGCCCTATCAGCTCTGGGATTGTGTTGATGACAGCACAAGAGGCTGAGCCTTACCTGCGTGCAGGCCAGATTGTGTCTCAGGAGCCATTGGCACTCGTGGTTTTCCATCGGTCTGATCAGGTGCTTCAATCGATGCTGTCTCAATCCAAGGTGACCGTTCCATGCCGATGTACAGTTGACAATGAACCAGTTTTGGCTGAAGCCACTCTTGTTCAACTTGGGACAGGGGTCGTAGAGAAGTTTGCAGGGTCCAACTTGGTTGCATTGGAGTCCCCTGATGTTTGTACCTTGCGTATCAATGTGTACAAAGATGAAACTGATGACTGGGATGCATTTGTGAAAGCGCCTGTCAAGAGGCTTGTTTCCCTTTTCCCTGAGCTACGCAGGTGCACCATCCAAGGGTGCAATTGCAGCTCTTGGCACAATGAAGAGGGTCTGCCCATCAAGGAACCTATCCTGGACCTCTGGAAGAGGCAGTTCATGAAATTTGGGTACAAACCTGCCGAGGCATCTAAAGCTGACATGTTTTGTGTCTCTATTCGGGTTCCTGTCTGCCTGCTGGAACGGATCTTGAATCGGAGTGGTGTCGCAGGTGCTTATGTTGAGCCCAGGTCTGCTGATGGTCAAAAAGTGTTGCAGGACTACATGGTGATCTGGATTTCTCGGATGTCCCACCGTGAGCTCATGCATATGAAGCAAACCAATCCTGCAGTTGTTGGTCTTGCGCGTATAGCTGACAGAAGGGGCCTCAGGGTTTCCTCTGACCAAGCCCAGGAAGTGCATAGGGTTGTTCGTCCTGATACCCTATTTCTGCCACAAGGAGCTCGTGTGACTTACATTGTTGGGCCTTTTCCCTTTGGCATCGACAGGCAGGGAATTTGCAAGGCTATGAAGCAGGCCAATTGGCATTGTAAACCTTTGCAACCAGCTGCCCCTCAGCCTGGACGTGGAGCTATGTGGGTCGTTCAAGCAGTCGAGGAGCCTCCAAGTGCGATTGTGCACACTAGCCATGGTGAGATCTTGATCTCCAAGCAAAAGTTGGTTGATGGAGGTGACCGTCAAGTGGGTGGCAAACCCATTGCTGCCCCTGCCACGTTGGCTCTGTGTGGTGGACAAGGTGGACGTGATGAAGATCCCTGGACCCAGCATGACCCATGGCAGAAGTTTCAACCTTCGACTGGTGGAGGATCTGTCACCACAGCTCCAACCGATAGCATGCAGCAGATGGAGTCCCGTATTCAGGCTGCTGTACTTGCCAAGCTGCCCACTGGAAACTCCCAGTCTGTGCCTATGGAGCAGGATGATGTTCCGGATCGTATCTGTGTGCTTGAATGTCAGGTTCAGCAACTCATTCAGAAGCAGACACAGATGGATGGCCAGTTTGTTGAGTTCACGACCCAGCAGACCCAGCAGGTTTCGAATCTGCAGGTCCAATTGCAGACTCAAACCCAACAGCTTCATGGCCAGATTGAATCTCAGAATTAGAGTATTCAAGCAATGTTCGAAAATCAACTCTCACACATTCGAGGGCTGTTATCGAAGAGACCTCGTGATGAATGTGAATGATGGGGGGGGCAGGAGCCACTTTGCCTGGACCCTATTCAGGGTTGTTCCGTGGTTGCTCACCTTTGTCTGGTGGCTCTGATGCCCATGGCATTTTTCATTTTGGGGATTGCATCGTTGATGAGGTTTGCCAAGTTTGCCCGCCCACAGTGGCTCGCCGTGGTTTTTGTATTCCTCTCTGTTGTTAGGGTGGGAGAAGCTTCTCATCCTGGCCCGTCCGATGCTCATTTCATTTTGGGGGTTGCCAATCCAACTGGGTTGCGCTGCAAATCTATGTATGTCACTGAACACATGGCCCATGGGGATTTGTGGGCCTTCAGTGAGACACACCTGAGTTCCCGTGAACTGCATACTTTTAATGCAGGATTGAAGTTTGCTCATTCGCCTTTTGCTCCCCTGCTTGGGGGTTTTCCTGTTCCGCCCTCCAGGGACAATGCTGGATCATGGAAGGGAGTCGGAGTTCTGTCCAAGACGCCTGTCCGTCATATTCCCAAGAATTGGCCTGACGCTATCCAGTGTTCGTCCCGTGCAATGGCCTACACCACCTTGATTGATGATGTGTGGTTAACTGGGGCAGTGGTCTATGGTGAGCCTGACAGCCAGCATTACCCTTATAGGTTGCAGCATAATGAGTCTTTGTTGCAGTCAGCTATTGAATCAGTGGGTTTTCTTTCCTCTGGACCGCGGGTGATCGCAGGGGATTGGAATGTTTCTATGGGTGAGATTCCTGCATTTGACACCCTTTCCCAGTTGGGTTTCAAAGACTTGCAAGAGCTTGCTGCCGAAAGGTGGGGCATTCCACCACGCCCCACTTGCAAAAGTAAGACAAGGAAGGATTTCTGCTTCATAAGCCCGGAATTACAAGAAGTGTTGGTTGATGTTTCGGTCTTGGACGATGTTTGGCCCGATCACTCAATCCTCCAGGGCAAGTTTCAACGCTTCCGTGCGTGCATTCCTCGGCAGATTTGGAAGAATCCTTGTGAATTTCCTTGGCCTGCGCAGTGGTATGTTGATCCCAATCTTTGGACAGATGGACGCCCATCCAGATGAGAAATATCGAGTGTTCTGGAAGGCGGTTGAAGATGCTGCTCAGCGTGAGTTGCCTTTTCCGGTGCCTAAGCGGTCATGTGGTCGTGCTAACACAGTTTCCACTTCACCTGCTAAGGTTGGTGCTCACCCACATGTTAGGGTTGGACGTAAAGGTGATTTTCAGCCTCAGTTCCATGGAAGCTCCCTTCGTCATGCTCATTGGGTTCGTCAGGTGCGGAGACTTCAGGCTTTTGTCCGTAGTTGCTCAGCCGATGGTTCCCATAGCCATTATGCTGTTTCGGTCTGGGCTGCAATTGTTCGTGCCAAGGGCTTCACTGGTGGATTTGTTCAGTGGTGGTCTAGATGTCCGCATCGAGTGCATGGTGCTCCTTTGCAAATTCCTTGGGTTCCGCCTTCTGGTGTGATTGCTACTCGGATCTTTGAGACGTTGGCTTTGCAGGTCCGGTCTTTGGAGTCCCAACTCATCAGTACGTCCCGCCAGTATGCACGTTTGCGTAGGGCTCGCAATCCTCGATTAATTTTTCAAGACCTTCGCCCAATGCAAAGTAGTGGGGTGGATTACCTTATTCGCCCTATTCAGTCCAGCATTGTTTCAGTTGATGAGTCTGATCACTCTATTGTTTTGGAGCCTCCGCATGAGTGGTCACATGACCGACCAATTGTTTGCCAGGGATTGCCTTTGTCGCTGATCCATGTGGAACCTGATTGCATATGGCTTGACGACTCCTCTGCACTCAAGCCTGGGGATGTGATTTCTCAGGTTCAGTGTAGTGGGACTCAGACTGACTTGGAAAAGATGTTTGTTGATGAGTGGAAAGCTCGATGGGAGCGGCATAAAGATGTCCCTGATAACCGGTGGGCTACAATCTTGGATTTTGCCCGTCAAGCCTTGCCACGCCTTCAGTTCAGTTGGCCTGCAATCACACCTGACGTCTTGTCTCAGTTGATTGCCGCTAAAAAGTCAAGCTCTGCCTGTGGTCTGGATGGAGTGTCTATCGCAGATCTTAAAAGTTTGCCTCGCAGTGCCATTGAGAATGTTTGCTCTATGTATCGTGAAGCCGAAGATACAGGGGTTTGGCCATCACAGCTTTTAATGGGGCGTGTTGCTTGCCTTGCCAAAACTGATGAACCCCGTACAGTGTTGGACTACCGCCCTAGCACGGTCCTTGGCATGTTGTACCGTGTGTGGGGTTCTTATCATGCCAGAAGAGCGATTCGCGCCCTTGATGCTCATTTGCCTGATTCCCTTTATGGAAGCAGACCTGCCCGATTTGCAGGTCAAGTTTGGAGCCAGTTGCTCTGGGCAGTCGAAGATGCTACCATCCATGGTATTGCCTTGTCTGGTTTGATGGCTGACTTGCAGAAAGCTTTCAATCATTTGCCGAGGCTAGTTGTATTTGAAGCTGCTGCACTGTTGGGCATTCCCATGTCTCTTTTGACTGCTTGGGCTGGTGCCTTGACCTTGATCAGTAGGCGGTTTCAGCTTGGCCAGGGTTTAACCAAACCTGTGTTTAGTACCACCGGATTACCTGAAGGTGATGGCCTGTCCTGCCTTGGGATGGTGATCATTGACGTTTTGTTTCATCTTTGGCACCAGCATTTCTTTCCTATGTGTCAGCCTGTCTCCTATGTGGACGATTGGACGATTTTGATCACAGATCCATCCTTGATGACCGGAGTTTTTGCCTGCCTTTCAAGCTTTACTGATGCGCTTGACCTCATGCTTGATTCCCAGAAGACTTTTGCTTGGTCCACCAGTGGTAAAGGTCGCAAAAGTTTGGTTGAACAAGGGTTTCGTGTTGCTACCAATTGCAAGCTGCTTGGTGCACATGTCCAAGTGTCACGCAAGCACACTAATGCTACCCAAACAGCTCGTGTTTCAACTCTTCAGCCTCTTTGGCCTAAGCTTAAATTGTCTGCAGCAGCGTACGAAGTGAAAGTCCAAGCCATTAGGGCAGCGGCATGGCCGAAAGGTCTTCATGCCATAGCGGCAACGACTGTTTCTCTCCAAACGTTTGCTTCTTTGAGAGCTGGCGCAATGAAGGGGTTGAACGCAGACGGCGCAGGCTGCAATGCTATGGTTCATTTGGGGTTATTGGAATCCCCTTTGACCGACCCGCACTTTTGGTCCATTTATCAGACCTTCAAAATGGTCAGGGAATGTGGCATCGAAGATGTTGTGCACCCCGCCCTTTTTGCTCTGGCAACTGGTGATGAAGCTTATGCAAACAATGGCATTACTGCTACAGTGTTGACACGGATTCAAACCTTTGGGTGGCATGTGTCCTCGCCACACTGCCTTTCGGATGACTTTGGGCCCTTCAATCTTTTCTCCATTTGTATTGCTGAGCTTCGTTGGCGCATGGAGTGGGCATGGCTCAAAGTCGTTGCTGCTTGTGTTGCTCACCGTCCAGGGTTTTCGGGTCTCTGGCAAATTGATCCTGCCCGCACTCGTGCATGGCTGTCCAAATTGAACTGTTCAGATCGGGCAGCCTACCGTAAAATTCTCAATGGTGCTCATGTGACACAGGATGGGAAGCATTATTGCCAGGAAGCGGATTCAGATGTCTGCCAGTTTTGTGATTGTTCCGACTCTCGGTTCCACCGCTTTTGGGGCTGTAGCGTTTTTGAGGAGTGCCGTCAGGGTATTGATTCGGACCTCATGGTTGCTATTCCTGATTTGCCAGAGAGTGTGACTTGTTATGGTTGGGCCCTTCGACCTTCAACATTTCATTCGTGGTTCTCCTATTTTCTGCAACTGGTCCCTCCCGTGATACCTGCGATACCTTGGCATTCTCAGTCTCAGTTCCATATTTTCACAGATGGTAGCTGCTGTCATCCGCAATACCCTGATTTGAGGTTTGCTTCCTATGCCTTGATTCTTGTTGAACCGAGTGCTACTGAACATGCGTGTATTCTTGAGAGTGGTCCATTACCAGGTCTTCGTCAGACCTCACTGCGTGCTGAGCTCTTTGCAGTCCATCGAGCTATCAAGTTTGCTGCATGTCACGGAGTTAGTCTGATGATTTGGTCTGACTGTTTGAATGTTGTGCGCAGGTTGCGACGTATTTGTCTTGGTGCCCCGGTAAAGATCAATTCTTCCAATGCAGACTTGTGGAGTTTGATTGCCGATGACATTCATGGAGGTGGGTGCCATGTGCAGGTCACGAAAGTTGCCGCCCATCAGTCTCTTGCTGCTGCTGCATCACCTTTAGAAGAATGGTGTTTCAAACACAACAGGTTTGCTGACAGGGCAGCGGCCTCTGCCAATCAACGCAGATCCAAGGAGTTTTGGAACCTGCTTGCAGTGCACTCCCGCGCGTGTCAGACATGTGACAGGTGGAATGCGTCAATCCAGAATGTTTTGCTGCAAGTGAGTCGTAATGTATTACATGAAGGGCGCGATATGCCCCTGGATGTTCCAATGCCTGAGCCACCTCCTGCTCCTTCCTGGACTCCCCTGCCCACTGACCCTGTGATGCCACATGGTGCTATTCGGTGGTATGGCGAAGCTGTTGTGGCTAAAATGACAATTTGGTTTTGGAAGGCCGTTTCCGATGATCCAGGGCCTGTGCAATGGATTTCGAATGCTCAGTTGTACATTGACTATGGACTTCAGAC
>Ga0126342_10017510_pt1 | contig 12384 bp, 11 predicted proteins | sample Cyp1metagenome_FD_92528 | JGI IMG/M metagenome (GOLD analysis project Ga0126342, IMG submission 92528) | Coral microbial communities from Lord Howe Island, Old Settlement Bay, Australia - Cyphastrea 1 metagenome | ecosystem: Host-associated > Invertebrates > Cnidaria > Coral ... | reverse complement strand
TACTTAAGGGGGTATCGCTCTTCAAGGCTCCCTATCGCTCCCCACAGGAAATCACAGATTTTTGAAAGTGACGGCGGCCGAATACTAAATCTGTACATACCATCTTTTGACCCTTGCTCATATTAATTATGTTTTTTTGGGGGTGGGTTTACAAATAAAAGACCCAGACCATAGATGCTGAAAATTTTTGGTCCTGTTCTCCCCAGACCACCTCTGTCACCATTGCGGATCGGACAAAGGTTGGGTCAATGTGTGGGACGCTGCGGGTCGATCGATTTCATGGGAGTCATCTGGAAACAAGAAAACAATACAGCAATAATACAATAATAATGCGTAATACAACAAAAAGAAGTGGATGATGGATGATGATGGGCTAAAACATGCTAAAACTGTGTAATTTTCGAGCGGAAAATCAAGCTGCTTCAAGCTCTTTATTCGGAAAAAGTTAGGAACTGAGATCCTGGAGCTGGGTGCTTGCAGGCAATCTTCTAGCTTTCTCAAAAATGCAACAGGATCTGCAGTCAACAGGATGTGTATCCAATGATATCATCCAATGACTCTACCAGTCACCGGTCACCAATGGACCAATCACTTTATTGCATTGGCTGTTCATCCATGTTGAGTACGATAAAATGTCACCAAAAAAAAGTGGCGAGACAACTTGGAATGAGATCGCGTCTTTTTTGCATTGAAGTTCACCTGTTGGTTTTTGGATTGTGCTTCGAACCCGGTTTGAGATCGCCTTCTTTTTAGCTGCTTAGATTTAGATTCCAAGACTCAACGAAACCAAATCGCCAGCCACATTGAATGTGATTTTTTGCTACCTGTTTCACTCCAAATTGGACATACCGCCGTGTCACATTCGTCAGATTCGTCAACGAAACGCCTTTTTGTCTCTGGTGAAGCAATCGAGGTCTGGTACGATACGTCTATGGCTTGCCACCTGCAGGATTAAGGCACTTGTCATCATAACTTTTCGTTGCTAAACGATGGCCGTGCAACAACTTGAAGAATGGAACTGCCCCATCTTTGGTTCCAAGGTGCCAGCAACATCAGCAACCAGTGCCAAGCGTTCTCTGACAAGTGACCACTGAACAAAAGACATCTGTTGCTAGGGAGTATACTAAGTATATCTATGTATATCTAAGTATACTGTAAGGTTAATAAATCAAACTATGGATTTGTCTATAGATACAAAGTGTCCATGCATTCTAAATCTGATCGGGATTGATGCAAACATCCCATTGGTGTCAACAAGCTGCATAGCCTTGTGAAGCATAGTCCAACTGAGACCTTCCTAGCGAACTTCAGTTGGCAGACCAACCTTTTTTGGGAGTGTATTCTCGCAAAAAAGAAGGTAGTACCCGAAAATTATATAGATAAATTTGGCGTTTGCATTGGAAACATAAGAGAAACATATTATGAAAAACCATCAATTTTGGGGGGCCTATGTTCAGACACCAAGCCCTGACCTGTGGTCGTCCAAGGTGGTTAATAGTGAATCATCTACTGGGTTATGGTGAGTTAGTGGGAACTGAATCACAAGACGGCACTGAAAGCCCCTTTGATTGAACAACTAGAGGTCAAAACATTGTCCACTCTGGGACACTCATTTCCCAAGCACACCAAAAATCCCGGGTACATGTGAGAAAAATCAAGGTCTCAAGCTTCGGTGTTGCCAATCCGCAGTTTGACAAGAGAAAACATTGGCAGGTTACACTCAAACAGCGTGTGCCCCAGCGTTTAGCCCAGCAAAATGATGCACCGAAGAGTCAGGAAGACTGAGCAAAACCCTCCGACAACAAAGGTGCTGGCGCATGACACAGACAAAGTAAGAAGTCTGAACTGCCAACTAGGTAACCATGATCAGGATCTTACGAGGATATGGGATATTGTGGGGATCTCATCTAATCAACTGAAAAGAACATAGAAGTGTTCCGAAAATGCTGAAAAACCCTAAAAACCTGCGATTTTCCTCTTGGAAAATGGATACGGGGGTATCCCCCTGTCTTCAGACAGTCACACCATAGCTTTGATACACATCCTCTGGGGAAGATCTGGGAATCTCGGCGAGATCTAACTGTTTTGTGGGACGATGATCAATGACTGGTTGGTGGTTTCAACCCTACCCCTCTGAAAAATGATGGAGTTCAGTCAATTGGGATGATTATGGGATAAGTTCCTATAAATCATGGTGGGTTTGGAACATTATCCATTTACGAATATGGTTGATTATCCCATAAATGTTCCAAACCACCAACCAAATGATGAGATGAGTTTACATGGCTAGGAGATCCTTCCGATTTCCAGGTCGTATCGCAAGGAAAGATAAGCCATGTTCAGCTAAGCCTTCACCAGTTTACTCGAAAATTCCCCATTTTTCGTTGATCATGTCCCAGTCTTTCATTGCTAACCCATGTTGGATATATTCAGCCTGCCCTTCACCAAGCTTTACCTGTCATTTTCCTTAGTAATAGTAAAATATCACCATTTCGATGAGGAATTTCCATAGTAATCTGTGGATTTACGGGAAATTCGATTCGACAGGAAACCATGAATGTCTCCTCCAAGAGTTGCCGCAAAATGATGAAAAATCTCTGCGGTGATATTTCATGTCATCAGATGATTACAGCAGATGTTGGACGTCTTTGCCCCTTATCAAGTATTTTCGTTGAACCCTCCCTTATAATTAAAACTAAACTCAACTCGAAATGAAAGCGATAACAAATCGTGGATATCAGGTTCCTGTTGACCTTTAAACAATTGACATTCTACATCCCGCCAGCGCCTTTGTTCCATTCTGCGGGCTGTCCCGCAGAAAACCCAACTGGACCTACCGCGCAGTTCCAATCCTGAGACCATAGTAACTGCGCAAAAACAGAATCTATTTAGCAATATTTAGCATACTCTACGGCACATACCTGAAATGCACTGGCTGCAATCTGCAACATGATCAAGAGCGGAAAAAAAAAGCATGCTTCCAAACATGGACTACTTCAAGCCAAGATTTCTGGAATGTGCAGGACTCCAAAGAATCTAAACAGCAAATGTGCTTTGTACATCTTTGTACATTCCCAGCCCAGCCACAGGGCTACATCACAAATCAAGCCGTTTCTGACTCAAGAAACTCCCAGTCTCTGGCGTGGCGAAACTCCACGTCTTGCGATATGCAAAAGAGAACTAAAAGATAGTATCGCAGCCGCCGATGTGGTAGGGTGTGCCACCAAGCAGTCAAATTGTTGGGCCCAAACTGGGCCATATTGTTGGCATGTGGATATCCCTCAAATTTGGGAAGTCAATATGTGAACACCAAAATCATCAAAAAAGCTGTTGTATATAGCTGTGCATCATAAGTCTATTCCATATTTAGCTGGGTTAAGTTATATATAATTAATTTAAGTTATATATAATTAATTGACATGAGGTTGCACAAATTTGATCAAACTAGTTTCTGACAAATCGTAACCGCAAATGGTCTCGCGAGTCAAATAAAAGTGAATAACTTTCAATTTTGAAACGAATCACAAAATAATCAAAATACATATGTATACATATGTGACAGATTTTCCAGTGGCGCCAGATCTTCAAAAGTCAACTAAATTTACTGGTGCTTAGTAGGGAATGGGTGAATGATCTATAATAACTATTAAACATCATCCTATGCCCCCATTCCCTACTAAGCACCAGTGAGTAAATTCAGCTAAAACATTCACGGCTGCACACCCTTGGCCACCAGAATGGCGCGATGACCCCGTTGACCCTGGCGAGTTGCGTTGCAGATCATCGGTCATTCATGAGGCCTGGGATGGAAAAAGAATGAAAAACATCAAAACCTTCACCAATCAGTCTTGGACTTATAAAGATTCGACAATATATATATATATATATATATATTATATATTATATATATATTATATATATAATTACACATATTCAAATAATTTTTATAGATATTATAGCTGTATTCAAGTGAAGTTTAGGCTTGCAAAATCTTCCAAATAGGACTGCAGGGGTTTTGTCTCAACGCTTCTCAATTTTGCCCTTCGACCCGTTGAGAGGGACCTGTCGCCATCTGACCCGTTTTCTCAAACGAAACACGAGACTAGACATGCCATTTCTAACTAGACATGGGCACAAAATATGAGATTTTGGCAGAGAAATGATGTTTTTTTTTTTCCGTAGCTTCCTACATGGCAACAAAAATTGAAGCATCAGAATATGACAGGTCTGGATGGGATCTTTCGAGGTGCAAATGGGATATAGGAAGATCATCCTTTTGCTGTTTGGTATATGGGTTCCATATGTTCCATGTATTCCATATATATAACTGGTTGGTGGTTTTTCGCCATCCCTCTGAAAAATGATGGATTTCGTCAGTTGGGATAAACATATTCCCAATATATGGAAAAATAGCAGCCAAGTTCCAAACCACCAACCAGATAATTATTCAATGCTTGAACTCGATTTCAGCACTCTGAGGTCACACAGGGCCCCCACAAACTTCAGCAAAGCACTGGCTAAATCTCCCAACCTAATTGCGGCTGGTTTCACCCATAAAAGGCAAAAAATAACTAGGGAATATTAATGGGTATAACCGACCAGTAGTACCACACATATCTGGGTGTATATGTAAATGCATGTATATATATAGACACGTAGAACAACCAAATGTTTTTACCATATGAGCCAATCTCATTGACCATCAAGGTACCCATGTTGCATGTTCTACCTGGAAATCACAGCTTGCAACGGTGGCTCCTCCAGGTCACGTTTTGAATTCCTGAGATGCCCGGCTTTTGACTCGGGTCTGCAATGGTTCCCAAGGGCACGTTGACGTTGTATTTCTTGTTGAAGAGGTTCCTGGATCCCAGCTGGAATCAGAGCTGCTACATTATACTGATGCCCTCCAGAAAGCTCAAAAATGGGTCGGGTAGATTCGGGTAGATGCAGCTGGCTGCCATCGTTTCACGTTTTTAACATTTTTTAACTGGTTGGCTGTTGTTTGCTGCTTTCAAGATCTACAGGGAAGCATGGTTTTTCCATCCAATGATTTTGGCATTTCCCAGTTAATTCAGTCGGCCAAGTAGGGGCCATGTCCAGCTATAACCAGGCTTGTAAGCCAGCGACTAATTGAGATGAGCAGAATCAATATGAATTGAATTAATGGTATTATTCAATGAAATCAGGTATAATAGAGCTAATATTCAGCAACTTAGTTAGTTTGTCCAAGCAGGATTACTTATAAACCAAGCAGTACAAAAAATGTCCAATTGGACGCCGTTCCACGCCTCAGCTGGACCAACTCCAATGAATCGAGTCCTTGGTTTTTACGCATGAAATTCTCAGCTGGCGGCGTAAAAACATGGGGAAAAGAACATGCAATGGTAGGATTTGATATGTAAAACATCGAACAAAAAGGACATGAAAAGCAACATTCCGCATGAAACTTGGGAACTTAAGGATCAGGAAAAAAAAAGTGAGTTCAACATGTTTTTAACCCTTAAAACATATGAGTTCCAACCATCAACAAATCGGCCAAAAAAAACCATTGAATCACATGACAATATACCCCCAATTTGACTACACCATACAGGGTGGGCCCCCTAGCCCCAAGAATAAGTGTTCATAAGTCCCTGATAAGGGGTTGAGGACTATGACTAAGAATAGCCTGGATGCCCTACCTTCCCTATGTTTCTTGGATGTGCATCCCAGTTAGTAAGTGGTTTATAACCCATATAAATCTATAACCCATATATACGTAACCCATATATAACCCATATATAACCCATATATAACCCATATATAACCTATATATAACCCATATATAACCTATATATAACCCATATATAACCTATATATTATATACATAACTGGGGGTATTCAATATACAAGTGGGGGTATAACCCAAGGGGAAAGCTGGTATAGATTTCCTCTGAGATTTCCGGACCGAGCTGGTGTAAGGACTTGCCCTTGACTCGGCCCCTCAGTGTGGATGTTTTCGCCCCAGTCTCCCCCAGTTCTGTGTGTTGGTCGTTGTCAACCCATCCTTAACAATAGAGATGTAGCTATCATAAACCCTGGTTTTTGGAGTTATAAAATGTTAATAAATCAACTTAGCCAAATATGGGGCACATGGGCACCACTTTCTATGTTGGCGCAGGCATATCTACCTTTATCACTGGATTGGGTCTTGTTTTAGGAAATGTTGGAACATATGTCAGCATCATGGAGCAGAAAAAAAAGCGATATACATAGAACCCCAAGATTTAAAATGAAAGGACTAAGCATGTGATCACAACTGGTTGGTGGTATACCTACCCCCCTGATAAATATGATTTCGTCAGTTGGGATTACGACATTCCCAATATATGGAAAGTCATAACCCAAATGTTCCAAACCACCAACCAGATAAGGTCAACATCTAAAGGGGATCCGGCTTCATTCCAAATCGGGAGATCGAGATGGATCAAAAAGGTGACCATGTTTTTTTTACAGCAAAAATAATAGATTCATCTTGGAATGTGAAGATCTAAATATACTATATGGATCTATATAATGGATCTCTATATATATATAGATAATTATAGAATCTATAATTATCTATATATCCACTTTCGGTGGCTTTAAGATGCTTTAAGCTTTTGACACATATCTCCTAGTGATTGGTGCCGTGATTCCCAGTGGAAAACCGCATTTCGTCAAATCTCCACCTCGGTGACCTGAGAAATCTGAGGCATCGGCCAGTTTCCTCCACCACTTTTGGCTTGTTGAGCTAAAAAGCCCTCAGTCGTCGACCCATTTCTGGCACTGGATGTCTGGCACTGAATTGATAAGATCTTCCCGGAAAGTCGCGGAAAGTCAAAAAACAAAAAATGGACGGTTTCTGAAGGCAATCATAGGCAATCTTTGAAATTCGAAACGTGATCCGATTGTCGGTTTCTGGGTGCCAAACGGAGGTTACTAGTTGTATCCCATCACTATTCCATTCCGCTTCTTTTGAGTGGTCGTCTCACCACTAGGCTGTGAAACAGGGGGATTCAACGCCAGTTTCTTCCAATCCGCCCTCATGTTTACAGTAATTTAATTAGCTTCAATCGTGTTTTCCATGCCAATGAATTATGGGGAAGTCTCCAATGTTTTATTGGCATGTAACATGTTTCAAACATGAATGTTACCCTCTGGTAAACTAACATAACTATTGGAAATCACCATTTTTCATGGGAAAATCCACTATTAATGGCCATGTTCAATAGCTATGTTAAATTACCAGAGGGTATATTTCTCCAATTTGATTGACATGTATGGTTCTCCAATGTTATAATTCATCTCCAAAGTTCTTCAAACAATGTTTCAACATGTTTCAACCTCCATCGGCACCTGAATGGAGCCCTCTTTGGAACCGTTCTCCTGGCACGTCACATGCAGCTGACTCCATGGCCATATCCGACATCTCGTGGCGTGGTAAAGTTGAGAAAAGCTTCTGGGTATAATATATATATGTATTATATACATATATAATGTATGTATATATGATTATTATATATTCCAATATCATATCATCATGAAATATCATATCTCATCATCATCACACACATAGTATAAATTAATAATATATATATATATCCCAAGAAGATAGAAACGTTTTTCGAGGATGTTACGACCACGAAACGGCAAGGATGCTTTTTCCTAGATTCCTCAAAGCCGGAAGGACAATTTGGGAGAAATTTCGGGAGAAAAAACATACGAACATGGAATTCCCAAGAATGTATGCCGAATTTATTGATAGGTCGGAAAGGTCATATTTGATCATATTTGGATCATTCTTATGCCTCTAAACTGTTCCATCTTTGATATTGTCTGTGAAATTACAGGGAACGGTACGCTAACGACGCTAAAGATAAGTTTGCAAACCTCGAACGGGAAAAATCACTTTTGTATCCTGAATTCACAAATATCCAATGATCTTATATTTCAATATGTGGACATACATAGAAACATAGAATGTAGATATATCTAATACAATCTAATATATATATATATATATATCATCTAAATTCATCTAATAAAATCTAATTTAATATATGATATATACCTACTATACATACATATGTTGGCGCTCTCCGACCAACATTCCGGGGCATGTGCGAAAAATGTCAACATGCAGACGGCCTCTGCCTTTGGTTTGGCTTCCTCCTGGAACGCCTTTCCTGGCGGTGAAGCGATTCAGCTATTTTTATCGGGAAAAACAGAGCGGTTCAGTTTGGGTATGATGGATTTCATGAATATCCAAAAGTTATAGACTATTGAAACCATAGTTGAATTATTATAGGCTATATAACTAACCATATATGAAATAGGCTTATTGAAACCAGTTGAATATATATATATATCCATGATGGTAAAGAAAACTATATAGTTATATCATGTTATATCCATCTTCATGAAGATATTGATAATGGACAGTCCAGACAGGTATTTTTCATGGGTTAAACCATGAAAATCTGGGATTTGACCAATGTCAAATCGGCGAGCATCATGGGACATGGTGTACCCTGGACATGTTCCAACCAGGAAACTAGTTATAGTTCATTGATCATCAAATCAAATTACAAATCAAATAAGTGTTTGCATGGGTTTACATGTGCCCTTTCGATCTATTACACAAGTAAGAAATCAAACATGTGTAATCAACAGTTTTTGCGGTTAGTGGCTTGAGACCAGATATATAGAATGTCTTTGCGGATCAGGTACGGACTTCGGTGTTCCCATGGATTTTCTTATCGATGGCTTTCCAGGAGTAGACTGGTTGGTGGTTTCAACCCCTCTGAAAAATATGAAAGTTGATGGGAAGGATTATCCCATATATTATGGAAAAATATGGAAAATAAAAAATGTTCCAAACCACCAATCAGTACATACTGTGGATGGAAGAAATCCTGCACCACCTGGGATGGTTGAAACCCTAGTAATAATGGGATAAACCATATATCAACTGGTGCAGGATTTCTTCCATCCACAGTATGTTCGGCATTTTTTGGTAACACCAGGTGTCAAAGCTGGCAGGTGTTTCATCCACCTCAAATATTCAGGCAGGTGATTCTGCCAGCTGTTCCCAAGCCACAAATGGGCTAGCGGTTCTCATCTGTTCTCCTCATCTTTTGCGAGTCCCATGTTACCATGTTCATTTGGCATAGGAAGGTGCCATGTCTTTTGTTTTTTGGTATTCAAGAATATGCTCTGGCAATCAAACTCAGTGGTTGGACAACATGGCCATGTACAAATCGACGACATTCCGGTTGCTAGCCATGTTTCTTCACTTTACTCATCTGTGTCTGAGTCAATGTTCAACTTTGGAATCGACACCTGTACTCTATGTCCATGTCTTATCCATGTCAAGTCATCGCCAAAGATTTAGGATGTTCTCAAATATATTCAAATATGGGTTTGTCTGAAAATAGGATACCGTTTAGTCATCGTGTTCCCTCGCAAAATGCAATCGTTGGATATCGTTGGTGGTGTAATTACCTCATTAAACCACCACCATTGAAAAAATACTGCCCATTAAATCCCATTCTCTACAGGGAAAATCCACTTCTCAAACACACCCAGATGGATCCAGATATCTCCATGTTTGCTGGTTTTGGTCAACGACATTCCTGGATTGTGACCCCCGAAGTCTGCAACATGACAGCGGCACTGTCGTGCACATGTTCAAGAATTGGCAGGTCCTGCGCGAGACATTTTGGAGAAGACATTCTATAGAGGCTGCAAAAAAAAAAAAATCAACCCAAATCTTGATTTAAGAAACAACAACGCTGATTTCAGCAACAAGAATGTGTCAACCTCAAATCAATGGGAATTCCAGGATATCCCCTTACATAGCCCTTATATAGGCCTTATATATGGTAGGTACCTCCATTTTAGGATCCTGAAATTCCCATTGATCAAAAGTTCAGATTGAACTAAAATTAAAATTCACGAAAAGTACCGGCATATACAGGGGATCGCCCCACAAACATCACAGTTTCGATGGCCTCGTTTTTTATGTACTTCGCACGGGATTCAAGGTTGGATATTCTCAAGGGGTGGAGAGGCCAAGTGACAAAGATTCCCAGACATGGTGGCTATCATTCATCTACAATGGCTTCAAGCTAGCTGATTCATAAGTTATTTTCTTCTCAGCCGTCCAACTGTAGATGTTTGTTTTACTCGATACCCTCTGGTGATCAAACGTGGCAGTTTTAAAAAAATATGTGAATGCTGGTTGGTGGTTTCAACCCCTCTGAAAAATATTAGTCAGTTGAGTATTCCCAATATATAATGGAAAATTATAATTCAGGTTCCAGTCACCACCAACCAGAATGAGTTTGAATAAGTTTAAATGGAAAAAATACCCTCTGGTTATGACTAACATAGCCATGGTATAGATGGTCCATAGAAATAGATGGTTTACCGTTCTTTAAAATGGTAATTTTCCATGGCAAACTGTTAGTCATAACCAGATGGTAATCTATAAACTATACCCTCTGGTAATTTAACATAGCTATTGAAAATGGCCATTTATAGTGAGTTTTCCCATTAAAAATTGTGATTTTCCATAGCTATGTTATTTTAGCAGAGGGTAAACGGTAGATTTTCCAGCCAGCCAGGTTGAAACTTACTGGAGGGTAAACCAAACAACCCCAGCCGGATTTCGGCAACGCAAAACAGCCATCCCAACTGGATTAGAAACCTTAAGGGCGACCAATAGATCAACCCAAGAATAAGATGATTAGTAGTCGGATATAGCTAGGATATAGCTGGACAATCATGAGGATTATCAAAATCTTATGTAATAAAATGGGGATAATACTGGGGAAATAATTGATATATGATGAATCATCTGGTCTTGGGGTGCCATATTTTCAGACAAGCCGATCTTTAGCATATCATCCCAGTGGCAGAAATAGACAATGAATAGCACCCTCCACCGGGTTTCGGGGGCTTCCGAAAAAAGGGCTACCCCCAAATCATCCAAGTCATGGATGACCATGTGATTTTTTGAAAAAAAAAAACAACACTTTTGGGTACCCCCATTTTAGGAAACCTCCATAATATAACAAATAACATAGGCCCTGAACATGGACATGTTTTAGTGGCAAGTAATCTTCCAAACCCCCTATTTGGCATGGTCTATGTCAATTTGGGGGAGCAAAACATATTGAAATACTCGGTAATCCACGTGTTCACACGTTCAGCCCTTTTTGCCAGATGTTTCTTCCCAGCAGAATTGACATGTGTACATACAAAGTGGGACTCCTAAATTCCTAAGTTGGTCTAAAACTCCAATAACTTTGGTTTATGAGACTTACAACTATAGCTAATAGGGTTTATAAACCAACTTGTAACTACGGGGCCACCAGATTTTGTGGATGTTTTCAAAAATATGGGATGCCCCAAAATCTGTCAAAGAGGTGCTGAACCACCAATTTCATGACGAAGTTGTGTGGTCACATGTTCACATTTGGGTCTCTCCTAATCTCTCCTAAAATATGATCAGCAATATGATCATATGGTACCCCAATTTATGTGATTGCTGATCATCATGCTCTCCATTCATTGCTGACCATGTTGGGGGTCCCAGATTTTTGGACAACCCCTAGAAAAACACTGTATTGAAGCCATATAGAAATCTTCAGCCCACACCAACCCTTACTGCCCACAAAACACCTTCCATTGTGACTTCTGCCACTGAACATCGCAGGCGCACATCTGTGTGCACCCCTGGACCTGGCTCAAGTCAATTTGGAGTCGCAATGCACATACAAAATTGCAAGTTGACTTCCAGTTTTTGTTCGGTTGGCCAGTTTGAAAACCCAGCAAGTTCCGAAACTTGAAATAAGTCTGTCCCCCCATTTCTGAAGAAAGCTTCGCCAATGGCGTACTAACTGCTTGTGATTCTCCCGTGTACTATTGATATTATCATGAAACGTTTCTGCAATTTTATTTTATTTGCTGGTACTAATTTATAAAAACCAGCATTTATATTATCATGTACTATTTATATTATTTATATTTATATTTCCCCAAAGAAAAAAAAACGTGGTTTTTCCAATGACCATTCTGCCAACTTGCATTGGATCCCCAGCGGTCATCCCAGAATCCCATGCATCATAGGTCAATTGATATGTCCATTCTTTTGGAAAAGATTATACGTATTTCGTATACAGTATACATATTTAGTATATACATATATATATATATGTGTATATATATATTTTTTGTGAATTTCCAATAACTTCCTGCTTTACTCCACCATCAGGTTGCCTTTCATGCATTCATGTGAACCCATGTTCATGATGCCGCAGACGTGACTGCTGTGGTCAGCGAAGGGGTGGATGTGGG
>Ga0126342_10017509_pt1 | contig 12385 bp, 15 predicted proteins | sample Cyp1metagenome_FD_92528 | JGI IMG/M metagenome (GOLD analysis project Ga0126342, IMG submission 92528) | Coral microbial communities from Lord Howe Island, Old Settlement Bay, Australia - Cyphastrea 1 metagenome | ecosystem: Host-associated > Invertebrates > Cnidaria > Coral ... | reverse complement strand
TGAGTGAGAGTTCCTGGGAACTTCTTGGGGCGATGAGGAAAAATGCGTGCTACAGCTGGCAGACTGAAACCGTAACACCTGAAACCAAAGAACTAACACCTAAATGCAAGCAAAATTCCTTATATAATATATATATATATCATTATAATGTAATAATAATGTAATATACTTTCGGTAATAATAATCATATACACCATAATATAATGTTAGTAGTACTTCTTGGAATGTGCACAGGCTATCCCATGTACGCATTGCAATTACTATAGTCCGCATCTGAGCACCAGGACATTTTGAATTGTCACAGGAAGGGAGCCGCCACATCATTGTGCAATTTTGGCAGACTTGAGGTCTGGCCTTTCATGCCCCTGATTTAGAGATGTAGTTTCTCCTGTTGATATAGCCCCCTTCCTCTCAGCAGGATTATATATAATATATCATAATATATAAATCATATGATCTATGAGTTTCTTAGGCGTACATTTGCACAATAATTGTGCCATTCATGCTACTTGCTACAGATAGTAATTGACATGATTCTTGGATGCTGGGAGGGGTGTCTGCCCGTGGTGGCTGTGTAGCGCTCTGTCTGGGCTGTTCAAAATCAATGCGTGGCCAATCGCAATCCATAATCCGTTCAATCCTAGGTTTGCCCACTAATCTTATGAGTCCGTTATTGATTAGTGATTGGTGATTAGTAACTGCGTGCAATCCGGAAATCTTCCAATACCTTAGGGCCTTAGGGACAATTTCATCTCTCGATGTCTCCTGATATCCCCTGTTTCAACCCAGAATGCCATGCTATAATCTTGACGCGGCCGTACTGAGCCAGCTCAAAAGGAGACGAGCCAAGTACAGTAATTCAGAAGTGATAAAACCCAATGAACCATCCCAAGTATGGTTTACCATTGGGTTTGCCACATTAGCACTTTCCATCACCTGCACCAGTCATTGTAAGTTTAGGATAGTTTAATAAGTTTAGGGACATCCTGCTGGTCTGGGCCTTTTCAAAACTTCACCTCAAAGCTGCCGTGACTTTGCACGGCCATTGGCCATCCACCGTCAGCACGACTCCGCACCTACCAGTTGACACTCGAGTCTCAAGCACCGATGGTCAAATCACCACCATTCACCAAACACCAACTGGCTAAACTGGCCTACAATATGCTGCATGGATCTGTATCTGCATGGGCTGTTTGGAAACAGCATTTGTGTACATGAGTGTGCTTGCATGGTGTGTGTGTATGGCATGGATGTGGCTTCAACACAAACCCATGGGTCCCTTGCTGCGTTGCTTGGGAATGCGCTTTACTTTGAGACCTTTCCCCGAGCTGGTGGCCACCTGAGTCCTCCGTAGACGTTTCTGTGATGAACTCTTGAGTTAGCTTTTTCTGAAGTCCTGGGTTTGCGTCGCAGGCCATCAGGCAGGGATGGACACAAATCCAAAGAGCCTTCTCATGGCAGTGAGATTCAATTTGCATTTAAGACGATTTAAGGGTATTTAAGGAAAATCAAGGAAAGTATGATTCTGCTGCAGCACCCCTTCAATCTATGGTGCCTCAAAACAAAATATGGCCACCAAAATCCTTCAAAATCGCCCTCTGACCATCTAAGTCACCCATGAGCTCTGCGGGCTGCACACCATTCAAGTGCATGGCCAAGCGCTTTGTGAACGTGGAGGCAAGCAAGTACTGCTCAGCCTCATTGGGCATCTGGGACATGGGGCCCTCGGTGACAGGCTCACACATTTACACTGTTCATTTACAGCAGATCTAGAAATGCTCTGGGGTGCCAAATTGACGAGTTTTCTATAGTTTTATGCCATCCAAATCTGTATCATTCCGTATCTGCAAGTCTTGCTCTGAAGTGAGCGAAAATGAAGAAATGCCTTGCCCTCAAGGTATCCAGTGGGGTCCAGGATAGAGATTCGAGATGTCACAGCTCACATCTGAGACAACTAACTAGCCTGACACTTGTCTTGGTTTATCATCGTTTATCATCGTTTATCATCGTTTATCATCGTTTATCATCTTGGAGTCATGTCGTGTAGCCCTCTGATCCCTCTGCACGTCATGGACTAAGTTCATCTAAGTTCCAATGAAGCCAGGCACGGGGCCCCTCAGGTCCTGGCACTATGCGATGACACCTCCTCTGCAACATCAAAGGCCGCCGTGCTGCCCGTGCTGCCTTCCGGGCCCACCAGCCCTAAGGCATCAGAGGTGAAACTCAACGAATGGATGCCTTCTCCCAGCTTGAAATAGTTCGAAAGGATGGAGTCCTTGCAAATGGATCGAAAATGGATCAAAAATGAATCAACAAATCAAAGTGGCCTGGAAAAATCCCTGCAATAAACCAAATGAAAAGAAGCCAGGAATGGAGGGGATGTTTTGCAACAACCGAAGCGGGATACACTTTTTAAATACAGCATTATATAACTATATACATTTAAAACCTATGCCAATGTATGCCATTATGATGCCATTATGATGCACCTCAAAAACGTTGCGTTTGACGGTGACCTTGACTGTGAGCTCGACGGATCCATGTCTCATAACAATGAGTTTGACGGCGAACCAAACGGTGAGGTTGACGGTCGGTCAAAGTGTCTTTCAAGGTGTTAGTCATGCCAAAAATTAGGCGTTTGTTGTTGAAATCAGGCTTGTTCGTCCTAAATATGGCTAATTTTGTAAGAATAAGGAGCCAAAAAAGCTCATAATTGGCCGTCCTAAATTTAATAAGCCTTATTGAGGCTTAGCGGACACCTCGTCGGATACCTTAACGGACCACCAACCTCACCGTCGACCTCTCCATCAACCGTCAAGCATCCGCATGCACCACTAGAACCTCAAATTCATACGTTTTAAGATGTTTTCAGTTTAATTCTAGTTCAGTTACGTAATGTTATGCAGCATATATCTCACACATCCTATTGAAAAGCATCCAATGCTATGCGGGTCTGCTTTTACAGTTCTTCAATGTATTTCACACTTCAATCATGTTGGGCTTGGTTGTGTTGGCATCCATTCTCAGGTCCTTGTGAGTATAGAAAATGTCAACGTTCCTGGCCAACAGCCTGCAATCAGATCATACTGCAAACACTTGAACAATCTTGAAACAATTTGAAACATATATGAACATACTTTTTTAACGTACTTGAACGCAAGTTCAACTTTCTCCGTCTATCACTGAGTATATCTCTCCGTCGCCATCTTTGACTAGCAAATTGGCACCTCTCTCCCTAGCATCCTAAGATGCCAAAATCAGGTGCAAAGGCTCTTAAGTCCAAGGCCACACACATACAGAACCAAAAACATTTCCACGATTCTGATAATGAAAACCAACATTTCGAAGTTGCACAGGACCACGCGAATTAATTATTCCAGTTGGCATATCCTCCTGCCACTAGCAATTCCATGCAATTCCACAAGGTCCGGCCCTGCCTGTCCCTGGGAAACTCGCCCCGAGGCTCCAGCGCATCTCTTGGAACAGCCGCGCCCAACAAGGCCAAGTATCTGGGCGACTGGATGCGACTGGTGCATCCGCGTGCCACGTCGTGCCACGTCGTGCCACGTCGTGCCACGTCGTGCACAATCTGCTGACATCGACTGTCTTGCTAGATTCTGCTAGATGCTTTAAGTTGACGAAATAAAAGATGATGAGTCGTCAACCGGGTCAACTTGGTGAGACTGAGACAGGCAGATCCCAGTTTAAGGGGACTCCGGCAGCTGACGGCAGCTGTGTATCAGGAATGGGTCCAATCTTGAGTCTTAACATGTCTGAACAAAACAATCCAACGCTGTCACGGGCAGAGATCAATTACCCGTTTTTCTTTACACCAAGTTGCTGGACCTGGACATGTTCCAGCTGCGGCACGTCTGTTCCAGCTCCAGATGCTCCAGATGCTCCAGGTTTCAATGCAGTGAGCGCAGTGAGGGCCGTGAGCGCCACGCGACAGCCCAAGCTGTGCGCCACCACGCTGACCGTGCAGCGGAGCTTCCCGAGGAGCAGCAGCAAAGTGGCAAAGTACTCTGCTGCTTCAGTGGCATCAGTCCCTGTCAACCGTCAGCAACGGGGAAAGCCCCCTGTCGATGGGAAAAAGCTCGGAAACCGACCTGTTATGGATGGTGGATTTGACATGGTTTGACAATCCACGACTTTGCAACGGTATTGAATCAACAAATAAAGGCCGGGTCATTCATATCCAATTGATTCAAAACGTAGTGGGAAACGAATCAAAGAGGAATGGCTGCGATATCAAGTCTTCCATCAAGGCACACGGATGAAACTGGCTTTGGGGATCACACAATCATTGAACATGGCGACCAAAAGCTTGCGATTGTGAACTCTCACGATTCTGATTTAGCTACAAATCCCCAAAAAAAATAGCATACAATATTAAATATCATACAATATCTACATAATATAGCTACATAGTCTACGTGGCCGCACACTAGTTCCCATGCCACCCCACCAATCTCAGCAGCGGGCTTGCTTTGGCATATGACTTGTGATGCCGATGTGACGGCCACAGAAAGGCCAACACGACAATGCGTTGTGGAAGACTTCTGGTCAATTGCCGCAGGACCCAGGAGGTTCTCAACAGCCGCAGGCTGTTGACCCGGAAGCCATGCCTTGGGGCCCAGGTCAATAAAATCCCTAAAGAGATGATAGATGATGATAGGGATTCTGAAGAATTGATGCAAGGCCCTACCAAATGTCTCCTCTGGCAGTTGAGTTGCGCAAGTACCACCACTTGAGCACCTTTCAAGGCATCTGGGAAGCTGGACAAATCGGTGGCAAACAAGTCATGCAACTCCTTAGCGTAATTTGGAATCCTCAGCTGGGCAAAAAGATTCCTGCAACCTGGAAGAAGGCAAACAGCGCCACGCCAACAACTATGGACGCCACGCGGATGTACACTCTTCATCACTCTTGATCTTCCAAAACCACAAGTTGACAAGGCCATATTAAGCCGAAGGTCACCCAACACTTGGAAACATAAGGCAGGAGGACCCGAGGGTGATGCCTCAAGTTTGGGAGGTTGACGACCTCCGTGCCTCTGGCATTCATGTCAGCGGCTGCAGCTGCACACAGCACATCATGCGCCACATGGCAGAAGGTATCCAGATGCACCTTGATGGCTATGGGCTGCTACATGCTGCTAGGTTGGGAACGAAAAAGGAATGCGAGAATGCGTTGTATTCAAATACTTTCAAGGGTGCGAGGACAAGAATGGAAAAGGGTCCAGAATTGTTTTGGGAATTAGTTTTTTTCCGTTTTGGGGATCTGTGTTTCTGCCCGTTTTCCTTGCTATTTGCAGCATTTTGGAGCTGGAAGCTGCCATTTCTACTGTCTTTGCAACATTTTGGAGTTGGAACCTCTCATTTTCCATATAGAATTTGCAGCAATTTGTAACATTCTGGAGCTGGAAGCTGCTGTTTCAACGGTGTTTGCAGCATTTTTGAGTTCGAACCTTTCTTTTTGAATGGAATTTGCAACATTTTGTTGCTCGAACTGTTCATGTAACATGGTATTTTGCAACTACACGGTAGGTTTCGTTTAGGGTTGGTTTCGGGGTTTTGTTTGGTTTTAAGTTTCTTAAGGGTTGGTTTTAGAGTTAGGGTTTATTTAGTTTTTTTAAGGGTTAGGTTAGGATCTTTTTAGGGTGTGTTTTTGGTTTTATTTAGGCTCGGTTTAGGACCTATTTAGGGTTGGTTTATGTTGGTTTGAAGTTGGTTGAGGGTTGGTTTAGGATCTATTTAGGCCTGGTTTAAAATCTATTTGGGGTTGGTTTACGGTTTATTTAGGCTTGGGTGAGAATCTATTTGGAGCTGGTTTAGGGTGTGTTTGGGGTTTATCCAGGCTTGGTTTAGGATCTATCCAGAGCTGATGTAGGACCTATTCAGGATTGGTTTAAGGTGTGTTTAGCGTTGGTTTAAGATTTATTTAGGTCTGGTTTAAGATCTATTTAGGGCTGGTGTAAGGTTTATCTAGGATTAATTTCAAAATTATTTGGGGGGTGTTTAGGGTTCACTTAGAGTTGTTTTAATGGTTCTTTGGTTGGTTTGGGGTTTATTTATGGTTTATTTTATGATGTTTCTCAAGGATTATCTGCAGTATGAGAAGGGAAAAAAAAACGAGGGCAAAGCATAGAAGCAGAAAAGCAGGCAAGCAAAGAAGCAGGGAAAAGCAGGAAGCAGAGAAGCACAGAAGCTGGAAAAGCAGAAAAGCAGGGAAAAGCGGAGAAGCAGAGAGGCAGCACAGTGGAGAAGCAGAGAAGCGAAGAAGCAGCAGGAGCGAAGAAGCAAAGAAGCAGAAAACTGGAGAAGCAGAGTAAAGAACTATATATAAAAGCAGAGAAGCAGGGAAAAGCAGAAAAGCAAAAAGGCAGAGAAGCAGAAAAGCAAAGAAGCAGGGAAACAGAAATAAAAAATAAAAAACAAAACCGAAAGAAACATAATTCCCTAAAAAAATAGCCCTCCATAGAAAAGTATAGGAAGGATCTGGAAGGATATGGAAGAATGCTACTTCATCTACTTCTGAAGTTGCCACCCTCAGAGCCAATGCCATCAACAACTCCGGCAGTCAAACTGAAGCAGCACAAAGCCCGGCACGGCGGCTTCCCCTTGGCGCAGCTTGGCGCTGCCACATGGCGAAGTTTCGGAGTAGACTGACATGGCATGGCAATACAATTTTAAATAAAGGCCGTGTCAACACCGAACTTAAAAATATTCAAACATAAAAATTAAATTATAAGAAATAAGGGTATATTATGAAATGTTCGGAAATCCATCCAACTAGGCAGAATGGTGAACTGGTTGACTATCTGAGCAGCCGTTTCAGTCCGGGTCTTGCATATCTACACGAGTTGCTCACCATCGAGAGCTTGCTAGCCATCTTGTTTTGTTTCAAACAAGCGTCCTCTCTGGGAAAGCTGGCCACGTTTGAGATATTTGCAATCCATCCCCTTGTCGCAGAAGAGTCGGCAGTCAGGCTGGTACAAACAGAACCTGGGCTGCGGACGTGCAACACAGGGTCTTGATTTCGTGGTCCATTCAGATTGCTTTTGGATGTCATATGATGTCATGACATGCTTCAGCCCAACCTGCTCCGAGATCTGATAGCTAGTTGGTTGGTGCTTGGCCAGTGCTGGGGCCCTCTTATGATGCCCCCTAGCATCCAGGAGCTCCTATCACAAACACCAGGATCAACTTTCGTCCAGGGGATCTCCACTCATCTCGGTGGTAGCAGCTGAGATATGCTGAGATACTCTGCTGCAAATCTGGACATGCTATTGACCTGGCAGCAGCTTGCCATCCAGATCTCATCGTCGAACTTGGGCGGCTGAAGATCCGCAACCTCTGCAGCACAACTTGTGCCATGGCAGTTGCTCATCAGGACTTCATTCATAAGCCAATGGCAGTTGCTTTCTGTTCACAGCCATCAATTGTTGGCACACTGTGCGACACTGTGAGTGAATCAAACTCTTCGCTTGTTCCGATTGTGAAAAAATCCCAGCCTCATCTTCCACTGAAGTCACTGAAGGCTTCTGACCCATGCGCAATGCGCGCGCCAAATGAAGCGAATCACTGTTTGTAGTTGCAAGAGCATGCAATTGAACATACGAGGCAGCGGCATTTGGCTACTCGCTGACTGCCTCATTGGAACATTCTCAAACCATCTAATTTAATTTAGTGATATTTGATGCTTTAGCAGCAGTTGGTCACTGAAGTCGAGCTCTTCCAATGCTGATGTGTGTGCTTTTGCGGCCCCTGCGTGGCTTGATTGTGCACCATGATCAAGGGGCTGCTGCAGGTCTGAGAAGCCGAGAAGAGGCTAGGCATTTGGAGCCACAAGGAAGCCCTACAAGAGAACGAGATAGCAAGAGCCATGCAAGAGCCTTGCACATGCTAAACTGGGGCCGGCACAAGCCTAGCATAGAAATGTGAGCTGAAAGCGTGAAGGCGCCTCAGATCCGTTAATACTCAACCCATCTCAACCCTCACACGTTTGAGTGCACAAAATCCTTCAAGCCAATTCCAAGCACATTTGGCATCATTTGACACTCCAATTCCACTGCCCAAATATCAGCAGCCGCACACCCAACAGGGGCATTTCGCTGGCCCGCCAGCTCTTTACAGCGCGCTTGGCTTCTCCGTCACAGTTCCATCATGTTCCACCGAGCCGAGTCGTGCGAAGAACAGCTACTTTGGCTGCTTCGGAAGGCTGCTTCATCCTGATTCCTCCTCCCTTCGGGATAAAAAGATCAGGACTTAAAGGACAGGACGAAAAAAACCTGGATATCATGGCTCGACCCGCTGGAAATAATGATTCCCTTGCGTGGGAAAATGATATGATGATATGATATGACATCATTGATACTAACTGATACTATGAGATGTCTTCATGTAAACTTCTGATGAGGCCTAGCCTATGGATGCCTATAGATCTCTATCGATTCAAGGAATGGTTTGTCTCCAAGTCCTCCGCACGAGAGCATTTCAGGCCTGGCTTCTGCCATCTGCCTGTCGATAACTCCACGGAGCCTGGCCTCAACAGCCCTGCAGGATTAGACTTGCCATGACTTGCCTCTTGTCAAATCGGAAGTTTCAAAGGTTTCAAAGGCTAAAGTGGCTAAAGTGAGGCAAGAATTGGCAATACTAAGACTGCTAAGACTGCTAAGAATAAACCTCCGCCTTTGGAAAAACAGGACTGAGCTTTTCTGTAGCTCTGCTCACTGTAAATTCCATCAACTCATCAAAGATACTTCTGTCCGACTTCATTCGGTTCTTCCATATCATATACACAACGTCCTGCCATAAATGCCCTGCCGATGCGTCTCGCCAGTTCCAGTGCACATGCTCAATGCCATGCATGCCGCACTCGTGCCACTCCCCTGTGAGGCAAGGATTGTTGTCCCCCAACAGGAAGGCCTCAAACAAGGCCGCACATGCGCATGAAAAATGCCTCATATGCGATTTGGTGATGCGATCCGATATGGTCTGATTATTGTATGATAATATTATAAATGATATTTACATTTACATATATTTACATGCTTTCCAAATGCATTTGAATCCGGCAAGTAACCTTGTGCGGAAGCCAATATGTCTTCGTTGAGTGCTTCTGATTGCATTTGGAGATGCATTTCTGGCAATTGCGGTTGCTGTGGACCTGAGCTGAAGCTTGACAGAAGCCGAAAGAGGTCTAGACCCGAGCTCCAATCCCCAGGATTTTGAGATCAAATCCCCAAGAGAAAAAAATCATAAACAAATGAAACGAGAAGGCGAACGTAGAAAGCTCATTTAGTGCAGCCCATGTGCCAAACATTGGTTGCTTGGGTTTTCCACAAAGGATGAGTAGATGTAGTACTCAAGGTCAGGAATCTCTTCTTCCCAAGTTCCTTCAAACACGACATGCATATGACACCAACCAAAACTTCGTCTTACGTTGAAATGCTGCTCGGCTTTGGGCCATTCACATCTTGGCAGAAATAACACGCTCTCCTCGTTGAATTCGTTTCATGATTCATTTTCAGATTGCAGAGAACATCATGAACCTCCTCATAAAATGCCATGAGTCATGAATACGATTGAATACCAATTATTTCATCTTCTATCGAGTAATGCTGCTACAAACTAAGTGACAAAGGCATCCAAATGACTTTTCCTGACTTTGGAGATCTGTCCAATGCTTCTTGTAAGAAACAAGTTCGGCCCACTGTACAAATGTAGCTGTCTTGCAGAACAGGTTCCGACAAGACACTTGTCTTGCGAAGACATGTGTAAAGACGCACTGTGGAGCACACTTGTGCAACACCTCTAATTACATGGCTCTGGTAAAACAAGGCAAGGCAGTTTTCCGCAAAACACCTGTCAAAGACATTTCGCACAACTCTGTCAAGTTAGTCGTCGAGACACTCACACGTGCGCAACTCTTTAGTCTGTCACGTAGCATGGCACAAAAGCTTTCGGGATCTTTAGAGGTTCTGTGTTTTTATTGGCGATAGAAGGAACGTCAAAAACGGCTATTGCCGAGTTAAGCCTATAAGCAAGTAGCTATTTCGGGAGCCAAAGCTCCTCCTGTGTGGCTACATAACGGCTTCCTTCCTTGCGAGGCACGAGGCACTACATCTCAGCATATCTCAGCAAGCACCGTGGCAAACATTAGACTTTCGCGAAACGAAGACTCCGGAACAGCGTGTTTTGTTCTCAGGGAAGCCAAACCATAATCCGAGAGTCACAAGGCAACCATGATATATCAGTGATATAACAGTGATATAACAGTGATATTCAACGGACACAGAGGGCACATTTTTCACATCCATGGACCATAGAGATTCATAGGCCGGGCCGGTCCCCGCCGGTCCTGCTGCTGCGGCATGTCCAATCCACATGGCCAGGAATCCCAGAGTGGAGTCACCGAAGGACAGCCCAGCTCCCCATGGTCCAACACCCACGGATTTCACCACTTTTTTCAACCTGGGAACAGAAGCCACCCACAGCCCAGACCCCACTAGTCCATTGCAGCTGATGGATGCTGATGGAAGGAGAGGAAAAGGAAATTCGATGAAATTCTAGAGTCTTGGAAGACTTGGACGACTGACACAACATTTCATAACAATTCTCTTGAGATGTCTTCTCTAAGTGAGGGCTGTGGCTTGCGGCAATTGCGGCAATTGCGGCAAGGCTCAAAGGCGCAATCTCTGGCGGGTGGTTTGCAAGGGACATACCTGGCAAGGATTGGGGATCAACCCGCGCCCTTCATTGCTCCTGAGGTAAAACTCATGCAAAGAGAATGGACGCAACAACTGCATGCATTATAACCATTATATATCATTTAATTATAGTATATTATAGTATAATGCTAGGCTCCTGCCACCCATGTGTCATTGAACTTGTTGGTTCCGATGGCACCCTCTTAACAACGAGTCAACCTACCTCGTAGCTCGTGCAGTCTGTCTCCAATCAGCTTATCAGCAGGTGAGTGCAACCCTGAACTACACACACGAGAAATGATGTAGTGGTTTCTTCCAGGGAAACTGGCAGGTTTGAACTCAGTCTGCTTCAGTTTGGACAAATATCGGATATAGCATGTAGCTACACAGCGTACAGCGGCTACACATCTCACAGGGCGCCTCGATAATACATCAGAACTTTGTGCCCGAAGGAGAGCATCCCGTCTTTACTGCTGTCTCTTTGCCTGTGTCGAGCTCACAGCACGTGGCAGAGCAACTTGGGCAAAATCAAATGATGAAAAAACGCAACAGCCATCGTTTCATCTTGGTACTCCAAAAAACATTGCACACCCCACTACTATCACTAGTACATACAAGTACTAGTCCCTTCCTAAACGTCCCACAAACACCATGGTTTAGCAGGGAAATTACAATAATTATTTGTGACAATTTAGGGGGTTAATAATCGGTTAGTACATGTCAATACCGAGTAACTTTCCCAACCGATTGGTGCGGGCCAATTTCACTTCTTCTCTTGAGAGCAGATCTCCAAATTTCTCCTCCGTCTCAGCTGCAAAAGCTACCACCGGCTTGGCGTTACTCACCTGTCGCAGGCGATGGGCCGATGGGCCGGGTATAGCCGGGTATGGCCGGGTGACGAAATGGTGCAGCAGCGCCTGGATGGTCCGCTTTCCAAGCTGCAGCTTCACCAGATCACTGCTGAAAAGCAGCGCTTGGAAGGGCCTGGGGGTCGACCAAATGGTGGCTCCCATGTCGAAGAGTGGTCGGGCACCCACCACCCAAACAGGTGTATGGATCTGCGGCTCTCTGCTGTTGGCATCTGACAAGAAGAGGGACAGAGCCGCAACTTCCTCCCCAGGTGCAGCACTGGAGGGTTGAGAAATTGTGCTAGGAATGGCCCTCAAGTGGACTGTCAATAGATGGACCCAAGAATAAAAGAATAAGAAATGCCTGGGGGGGTTAAAACACAAATTAAATCGACACCAACTTCAGCCGAACTTTCCCACCATCTTGATTGCAAAGGACATCTACAAACCCTGACTAAAGCTGGTGCTGGATCTCAGTATAGATTTGATTTCAATATTGAATTTTACTCGCAACGGCCGTTGCTGCTTTACAGTTCATGTAAAATGTGTGAGCACCAGGTATACACGAATATTACGTGCATGCATTTGTGTGTATGTATGTGCACTGTGTGCACTGTGTGCACTGTGTGTGCACTGTGTGTGCACTGTGTGTGCACTGTGTGTGCACTGTGTGCACTGTGTGTGTGCACTGTGTGTGCACTGTGTGTGCACACTGTGTGTGCAGTGTGTGTGCAGTGTGTGTGCAGTGTGTGTGCAGTGTGTGTGCAGTGTGTGTGCAGAGTGTGTGCAGTGTGAGTGAGCAGAGTGTGTGCAGAGTGAGTGC
>Ga0126342_10017508_pt1 | contig 12385 bp, 9 predicted proteins | sample Cyp1metagenome_FD_92528 | JGI IMG/M metagenome (GOLD analysis project Ga0126342, IMG submission 92528) | Coral microbial communities from Lord Howe Island, Old Settlement Bay, Australia - Cyphastrea 1 metagenome | ecosystem: Host-associated > Invertebrates > Cnidaria > Coral ... | reverse complement strand
TTTTGCCTACCTCGTTCTCGGGGTGTTCCTACCTCGTTTTACAAGCTAAATACAATGTTTTTGACAAACCGGGGTACTTCCGAATACTACTTTCCATATACGCAAATAAGAGCCGTCGCTCATGTGATGATTATTACGTATCATGAAATTCTTACTGCCACAACTATTACGGCAAGACTCTGAGGTTTGCCCCATGAGCGTCTAGACAATGCGGATAATGATAATGATGATGATAATGGTGGTGGTGGTGGTGATGATGATGGTGATGGTGGAGGTAATTATAATGATGATCGTGGTCAACCCCAAACCCGAAACTTAACCACTACTGTAAACCGACTAAACTTCTTTAAAACATGTATTTAAAACCCATTAAAAAAAATAAATAAAAAACAAAAGAAAACAACTATTCTTGTATTGTGCCACGCGCAGAACATGTCTGAAAATTAGTGGTGAAACTGGTACGCATGGTTCTTGGGCAACCCTCTGGGTCCGGTCCGTGTATTGTTGCTGTGACGATGATAAGGAGGAGGCAGAGGAGGAGGAAAATGGCTATGTTATGTTATGAATATGTTATGTTTCATAAGTTTGGACGATTAATTCCATTCTGGCTATACTACATTGCTGAAAACATCAGAATGCTTCGTAGTTTTGAAGCCCGCGGCCCATCATATCTCATCCCACCCACGGTGCGACGGTGTGCGCACCAACAACATCAAAAGCACAATGACCAGGGCACCTGCCAAGGTTGCACAGGTTGGAACTTGGTGAATCTCCATGGGTGGCTTGGCAGTTCTCCAGTTCTCCAGTTCCCGATGTCACCGAGTCGTCAGTCTGAGCGGCGCCTAGTGGAACCAAGGAATCCAGAGTCGACCTTGGAGCTTTCTCCAATGCCGAAGCTGCCTCAGACTGAAACGAAGAGTTTCCAAGGACGGGGAAGGGGAACTTTAGCTGTAAAACTCCCAGAATTGAATTCAGAATTTGAAGGATTTTCACATGATTTCTTGACTGAAATTATGAAGAATTAGGTAAATTTCTTGGTGTCACCAGCATTTTCAAATCTTCAGAGGAGAAACAAAACAACAAGTCATGTCAAAGTATCTCCAAGTGTGTCAATGGATCACCTTTGATAAAATGATAAACCCATGTTACACTATGCTGAACTGTGCTAGGCCTAGGTTTCTTCTTGAGAATAGTCTGAGATGTTTCTTTTGCCCGTGAGTTCCCGCAGTCAAAGTGACAAATCATGGATGTTATTTACCAAGCCCGGATGTTTCTTGAGCTTAGTAGCTGATTGGCAAACCAAATAGTCACAATTATATAGATGTATATAATATTCACACCAGATCCCATATGCTCCATGGTGCTGGTATATTTACAAAACTGGCTGATTTTGTTCGGGTAAATGTTGGTAAATATTCCAGCACCATGGAGCATATGGGGATAGTCACGTCAGGGATTCATGAAAAATAGCACCTCTCGGTCTTACTGAACTGGCCGAAGCCAGCGAAACCTTCGATCAAAGGCCTTGATAGCTAGGCTTCACCCATGGGACTTACCCACATAAATTTGACCGCGTAATACGGGAAACCATCTGTCGGAAATGAATCGCACTGCGATCGCACTGCGAATCTGGGTGCCGGACGTCTGGTATCTGAAAGCCTGGCTCAATGGCCGCAATCATTGCCCATAGGATCCATGGTGCTGGTATATATGCTAACATAAAGGGGGTATATTGATGGGATCCATGTTACCATATATAGCAGCACCATGGATCCATGTTGGGTCATAAACAGTCCCAAAACTGACAACTGATCCAGGGACTTTACAATGACCTCTTAAGGATCTTTTTGGGATACCCACACGATTGAAACAGACCGTGAAACGACGTGTTGGGTGCCGCAGATAGCATGTGAAAAAAGGGGAGTAACCATAAAGGGCTCAAAAAGATGGTGCCCCCGCAGCCTTCAGCCAAGCCTGCTACAGGGTCTAGCAATAAAAACTCTTAAGGATCATGTTCAGGATGGCGTGTTTCCATACTTTGGCAAAGCAAACGATACCCTCTGGAAAAAAAATAACATAACCATTTTCAATGGGTAAATCCACTGTTTCGACTGGGCCATTTTCCAGTTCGCTATGTAACAGTCATTACCAGGCCGGGTATCTTTTCCGGTGCTGGCAGTCTACGTCTGAAGATCTGTCGGATCTTCCTGAATGACCTATCAGTTTTGCCATCCTCAACAGAGAGGTACACAAATATCAAAAAATGATTTTAAGATATTTTAACTACCACCCAACACTGGAAAGCAAAAAACAAGAAATCATTAGGCCAACCGGCCAACCATGAAATTTCAGATGGAGGATCGTAAAAGGTCGCGTAAACAAAAAGTACTGTGACACTGTGGATCACTGTGGTATCTCTTTCATTTTGAACGCAAGTGGTCGGTTCTTAAACCAGCATTCTTAAACGGCTTACCCTCTGGTAAACTAACAGTTTGCTATTGAAAATGACCATAGAAATAGTGAGTTTTCCCATTAAAAATGGTTATTTTCCATAGTTATGTGGCTGTTTACCAGAGGGTATGTGAACTTAGCCTCCAGATGCCGAAAATTGCCGCGGCAGGAAAATCCACCCTGAATCGTTCGATGATTTTCCAGTCATATTCCCGATGTTGGAGACGGCCAGAACGGGAGGGTATACTACCCGGCCTGGTAAACGAACTAACATCGCGAACTGGAAAGATCCACCATTTTCAATGGGCAAATCAACTATTTCTATGACCATTTTCAATAGCAAACTGTTAGTTTACCAGAGGGTAACCATTTTCAGACGCACCCAAAAAAGGCCATGCTCAAAGCATGGTCTATGGTTTATGGTCATCCATCCATCCAAGGACTGGGTATCTTGTATTCGAATGATACAAAGTATTTGTTGGTTATATCCCCATGATAATCTCATTGATATCCCATATCCCCAGTTATACCACCATGTTTAGTTTTCTCAGTTAAATTATGTTTTCCACGAGAAAAATGGCACTTTCGTCGGCCGCGCCTGACTGTAGTCTCCGTGGTTTCGGTCCTCCGGAGCTGCCCTCGTCGCCCTCCGCGCCCTGTAGGGAAACTGTGTGTATATATGTATATTATGTACATAATATACATATATATCCATATGTATATGTATATATATATATATATATATGTATTTGATGTACACAATATACATATATCCATGATGAAACTGTATGTATATGATTGTATATGTATACAACTTATGTCTATTATATCATTTATCCTAAAGTACATACGAAACATCAAAAAACATACGAAACTGAATTCTGATGATCGGTAAATACCGTTTGTTGTTGGCTAAATCCCAGCCGCCACGACTCTGGTTGCCCTAGTGTTGATTGAATCACCAAATCATATCTGGTTGGTGGTGCAACAACCTACCCTATATATGGTGATAGTATGGTTTAATACTTAATGGTAATGGTTAATGGTTTAATCCCATTGATTATCATACTCAGTTACTTAGCTGGTTGGTGGTATACCTACCCCTCTGAAAAATATGACTTCGTCAGTTGGAATATGTTGGAATGATTCTTCCCAGTTGGAATGATGAAATTCCCAACGGAATGGAAAAATAAAAAAAATATAAAAAATGTTCCAAACCACCAACCAGATATCCAATCTGTTGTGATAGTTCACCCTGCTGTCAATGAGAAGGGCAATCCTGAAATTTGTTGCATGGGTAGGCTCAGTTCCTCAAGAAAACATCAGCAGGATATTACAATCATTCCTCCATTTATATCCATTTATGGCCCAACTATCAAATCAGTCCAAACATCATCCAGTGATCAAAGCATATCCAACCATCGGAGTAAAAAAAATCGCGATTCACTCACCGAAAAAAAATGTTGGGCTATTTTAAGGGATTCCCAATACTCACCATCGTTCCTGTGAGGGAGAACAGTGGTTGGTGGTTGAGCCTACCCCCTCTGAAAAATATGAGTTCGTCAATTGGGATGATTCTTCCCAACTGAATGGAAAGTCATAAAATTCATTAAAATTCCATGGTTCCAAACCACCAACCAGTTATTTACCCAGAACCATATCAAACACGATCAGCTCAAGCTTTCCCCAGACCTGCGAAGGCGAACTGCTGTCTCCGTGCGCCTCTGTGAACATAATATGGTGAAGCGTGAAACCAATAAGCATCCAAGTATTCAACATGATTCAACTGGTTGGTGGTGCAATAACCATCTTGAAAAATATTAGTCAATGGGAAGGATGACATCCCATATATTATGGAAAATAAAACATGTTTGAAACCAGCAACCAGTCAAACATTTGGGGGCTTTGTGAATCATCTCACATCAAGGGGGATGCTTTTGATTGGGTTTCAGATTCTTCTTGCTTTATTCTTGTTGCTTAACCGTGATTTTTGTTTGCCTTGCATACCCACGCATTAGTGGAAAAAAAAATGAGTGGGCTGCACTATCTTCTGGGCAACCAATCTGGAGCTCAACACTCGAAGAAACAACTAAGAACAATCAAATGGCCCTCCCTCTACGATGGGAGTGAAATCAATCAAGCTAACAACATGTTTATCGGTTGCCAGCTTTAGGATAACGTAGATCATAACCACTGTTGCCCCGTTTTCAGTCCAGCCTTTGATGAGCCACTCCCCATGCCATCTAATGTGATATGGATGCACATATTGTCAAATCTATCACGAATGGATGGTTTTGTAGCTACAGTTGAAGCCCTTTAGCAATTATAAATGGTTATTCATGGATATAAAAGGGGGTTTTACATTCCATAAATGGGGTCTGAACTGACTTATAACATCTTATAACTGGTATTTCGGGCCATAACTGTCAGTGACAAAACCACAGGCAACACAGCTAAAAAAACACAACGGCCTTCGGTTTCTCCTCCTGAAAGGCGAAATCGCTGACATTCCTGGCAGGCTCGGGCACTGCTTCAACAACGCCCTGATGGAAACACTGCTTATAGTTTAGTGATGGATCGAACATTATTCGAATTCAATGCAGGGTGCCATATAATGTCAACCCCGGATGAGACTAAACCATGGTTTATTAATTAGGGGGTACTCCTCCAATAGTCATTTCATCTGATACTTTTTTATGGTACCCTCCCAATTAAACAGCCGTAAAGGGGGTTATGAATCCGGGGTTGACATTACTCCATGGCCATCTTCTTGGAAAAATGATGCTTAACAGTGGGACTTCGGGATTTTTCCATGCGAAAAGACCCTTCAAAACCATCGGTTGGTTACGGTTGGTTGCCATGGTTTGGATTTACGGGGCGACCTGCCTTCCTGGTCTTGGAAGTTCGGAGACGTTCAGAGCTGGACCTGCGAGTTCAGTTGCGGTGGAAATAAGCAGGGTCAGCTGGAATCATTGAATCATCAGATTGAAATCATGTTGGAAAATAATGTTGGAAAATAATGTTGAAATAATGTTGAAATAATCAAACTATACCCACTTATGGCAAAGTTGGTGCCAGTTGGGGAGGCTTTGCTATTGGGTTAACCACATTTTACCAAATACACAATTGAACACGTGTTGAACATAAACACATAAATCAGTATGACACCAACAAGCTGAGAAAATATTTATCAATAAACACTGCAAATGGTAACCGATCTAAAAAGAGCTCATACTATGTATATATATATCTATAACATGAGTATGTATATATATATACATATTTATATATATATATATATACAGAATCATTGGAAAAGAATCTAAAGATGCACCATCAATGATTAGGGCATCCCGTTTGTTTAGGGGAAGCTAGTGGCTTTGGTTTCCGATTCAGCCTTCTAAGACATCGTTTTCACTGGTTAAGCCCCACATTTTGGGTGGATAAGTTCTAAATTTTGCTTGCTTCCATTCATAGTTTCGTCAGACGTCTTCTGTCATCGCAAGCCACTCTACATGATCCAGGTCGAACCCCTGGCACTATATTCTCTGCATGTGTTTGTCGGAAGATTGGATACCGAGTCTGACACAACTCAAAATCATTTTTCATGAAACAAACAACATGAAACAACACTGTCTTTGATGGTAAAACATATAGTAAAGTCACGTTTGTTCATAGTATTTCGATGTATATCATAGTGCAATCAGTAAAATCATGTAAAATCACTATTCTGTAGCGATATTTGATATGGTAAAATCCCTATCCTTGAGATCCTTTAGTAAGATCCCCATCAAGGAAACGTGAGCAGAACGTAGCAGAACGTCGCAGCAGTGCTCAACTGGCCTGCCGTCGCCTGGCTGCCGTTTCAGGATGATGTTTACATATTTTTACCACACATCTATGTCAAGACCGGGGATGGTTTCGTAATGTTTCGTATGGTTCATTAATGTTTATTCTATTGGCTTCAACACATCATGCAACATTATGACATCTTACGACAGTATGAAATGTTGTGATTTGTTTTCGGAATTCAGTGACCAAAAAGGTCGCAATGTTGACCAACTAGGGCGTTGAAACGATACATCTAAACATCATGTAATCACTAGGTCACTAGGATGTACCCTCTGGTAAACTAACATAACTATATGGAAATATCCACCATTTTTAATAGGTAAAACATGGTAAAACATCTATATATAAATGGGCAATTTTCAAGTTCGCAAACTGTTAGTTTACCAGGCCGGGTATGATATGTTCCACCTTGGCGATTGTAAATCGCCGGAGATATGAACATTATGAACCCACAACATGCGGGACACAAGCAAAGACAGGGCCCTTTTCCCTCCGGTAAACGTTTACATAACTATGGAACCTCACCATGTTTAATGGGAAAACTCACTACAGTATTTCTATGGCCATTTTTAATAGCTATATGTTAAATTACCAGAGGGTAGTCAACAAGCCAAGGGAAACCAATGGACACCATAAACAAATGGAGATCATGATCAAGGCGCGACCGGGAAACAACACTGATGAAGTTCGGTCGAACGTCTTACTGGATGTTGTTCACCGAAATCTCGCGTCAAACGAAGTTCAATACACCACCAGCCGGAGACTCAAGAAAACATTGGGATAAGCAGCAAATAATGGAGATCTAACCGAATCTAACCCAACAATTGGGCAACGTGACGACAAGAGTTGACATATTATTCAAGTTTGGTATACTTGGGCACCAAATCCACATAGAATGGGATAATGATGGATCATGGGATGACATCTGCACAGGAATCGATTGCCCAACCCTTGCATCGGTCTGACTACAACCCAGCGGCTTATACATCGCATAGCCGCATTTTGAATCCCCAAAATTAGCAAACCCGATTTGCAACTAGAGACATTTTGGTGGGTTGACATGCGCTTTAGTTTGTCTAAGTCTACTTTTCGATGGCTTTCACCCACAAAATCTGGGCAACCATCCCAGCATTTAGAGTTCTCCCCATCTTCCCCTCGCCTCGGCAGACGCACGGGCGGCTCCCGGACTGTACCTAGAGGGGCCAGCCGGCAGGGGACTTTTTCTGAGGTCAGCAACCGAACAGGAAATGGTGATATACCGTGTTACTCCGTAGGATGAAGCTTGTCTGGTTGGTGGTATACCTACCACTCTGAAAAATATATAAAAATATGAGTTCGTCAGTTGGGATGATGACATTCCCTATATGGAAAAATCAAAGCCATGTTCCAAACCACCAACCAGTTGCGCATCTTGTTAAAATATGCCAAAATGTGGCCAAGAAAAAAGCAAACCCAGCGGGTGTTTTAGGGGGTCCACATCCACATGAAAACAAACATCATCTATACAAGTAGTCGTGGCCTAATCTCACCACAATTGGGATGATTGGTTTTGAATGGTGTTCACATGTTTGACCTCTATCTGATCTATCTGGTATAAATGAGATAGAATCAGATACCAACATACTATGCAAGATGTCTGACACTAAATGCTATGCGATTTCCAAGAACACATCAAACGCCGTCACAGAAAAAACAAAAAACAATTGCAAGTTATCGTTTGATCAAAGTATGGGTGATGTTTTGTACAGAAGAGTACATATCGCAACACGCTTGCACATGATACACACTTACAGTCATGCCATGTCATGCCATTTTGGATACACTCCAATGATACTGCCCAAGGTTTTTAGAAAGCATGTCTAAGATACTTGCAAACATTGCCATGGATTTCTCCCGATTTCTCCGGTCAAGGACTCTCAGCCCAGGAACCTTTACCGATCAAAACATCGGTAGTGGAAGTTTGGGTACCCACCCGGACACAGAAAAAACACATGGAGTGCAGCATCTCTTTTTCGGCGTCGCGTCAAATGTCAGCGCCATCACTAAAGACCTGGGGTTGACCATCTCAGAAGCTGAAGGATCAACATGTGTGATACCCAAACATCTAAGATTGGTCCTAGACACAGGACAAAAGGGCTTCTTTCCTCATCTGCTTTTCCATTAAAGGGCTTGAAGCAATTGGAACCCCCACGTCGGGTGATAATTGGTGATGAGTTGGCCACATGTATTATATTGGAAATGCCTGAGAAGTATCAAAATTTCAAACATGTTCAAACCATAAAGCCACATAATTGATGTCTAGCACACTGAGCATGACTGTGGATTCCCTTCTTCAGCACCTCAGGATGCCTTGTTTTTTTCCCTTGCCTCACCAAGTTTCGTGCCACGGCGCTGTTTCTTTTTGTACAGGATTTCCCAATCTCATGGCAGTTAAGTCAATCAGGCGATAAGCCGTTCGACCCAGCTCCAATATGCTCCAGTGCCAAACCCGGTGCTACTACAGTAATGTAAATTCCTCCCGTGGGAGTCAAACAACAACACGTGTGCCATCATCAAATGGATTCAAATGGATATTAAAACCATGGGCCCTCGAGTTCGAGGCAAACCCACGGGTTGCTACATACTACACTCTTCGGCAGCACAACGGAGGGGTCAACAAGCTTCTGAAGACGGGATGCGGCTCCGTCCCGGAACTGCTAAAGCCGCAAGCGCGGCTCCATTTTGGCGAGGACTGGACGGGGATCATAATCATCTGGGGATGGGTCCGTTCACTCTGTGAAGACCAAAATAGCATGTCAATTTGTTGGCCTTTAGATTTTGTCAGAGATTGATTCCAGAGCCATCAAGATCATAAAGATCATAAAGAGGATAATGTGGGGATAATGTGGGGATAATGTGAGGATAATGTGAGGATAATGTGACCAAAATATACCAAAATGACCAAGACTGAGTCATAGTGAAAGCAAATCAGTCGCAAAGGAAATGAGTCGCAACGATTGTGGCCTCCTTGGCAAGGTGAGGTCAAACGATTGTGGCCTCCTTCGCTTTCCACAACGGACCCGGGATGGACCCGATGTGCCACCCTTAAGATAAGCTTTCTGGATCTTTCTGGGAGTTCCTTTTGTGGCTCTGGGCCAAGCCAGATTCTCGGATTCCTTCAAGATGATCTTCAATATTATTCGATGTCAAGAGGTGCTTTTGAACATAGCTCTCACATTTGAACACGACAATGTATCCCATATGCTCCATTGGAATATTTACTGTACCAACATTTACCCCATAAATGACCCAAATGTAGGTAAATATACCATACATGGAGCATCTGGGTATAAAAACTAGGACAACTCGGCTTTTCCGTTGGTGTCTTCCCTTAACAACGCGATCCACGTTCTCACCACACGGATGCCGTCTCGAAAGAACTTTCGCGAGCACAGCCACGGAGGCCGAAGTGTTGTGTCGGTCCGGCGTTTGTTCACCGAAGAGTCGTGTGAAAAGAGCGAGTGAGTGTACCCATCACATTATGTCGACTTATAGATTCAAAACATGTACTTCTTCCAAGCATCTTTTGTGCATCGTTTTTGTTTTGCAACATGAATTTCTTCTAACCATGAGACCGGACCACGGTGACCACGGTGTCCACGGCGGTTTACAAAGGGGTTGCGGCAACTGGAAGAAATCCGATGTGGGGCCGTTGACGATAGCGTTCAGTTGGTTAACTCCAAAAACTATGGTTTATTGTACTTATAACGAACTAGTTAATGGGGTTTATAAACCAACTTATAACTGGGGCCCACATTGTAAGTGGTACAGTAATCCGTGGGGGAAGAGTTCAAACTGTAACTATTGGAGTCTGTGCGTGAAGAATTCAATCCAATTTGGAATCCAATTATGGACCGTCAAGTCAAGATAAGTCAAGAAATGTAAAGCTCGTTTTATAGTATGTTACAGACATAGACGTCTTGACTCATAAGTCTACACATCTTTTTTTGGGGAAACATCTTTCTGATTTTTATGATCCATCTCTCTCAGGAGATTCGCAAGGATTATATTGAAGTTAAACGATGAGATGTTGGATCCATAAATAGATATAAACAGTGTTTATCTATTTCAATGGAGATGATAATTATTGCATATGATTAAATATGATCAAATATGATATGATTAAATATTATTAAATATTAAAATAAATGATTGTTCATCTATTTCCCTATTTTTGATACGTACCCTCTGGCAATCAAAAGTGGCTGACAAATCCTCCAGATAAACTCACGATTTTCCAGCAAAACACCAATCAATTCCCGCACAGCAACTCAATGGCGCCACGAATCCGGATTGCGTTTCCCTTTGCCAAAAATTCGGGCATGCGGACACGTCTCTTTTTCCTGGTTGGTGGTGCAATGTGCCCATCTTGAAAAATGATGGAGTTCGGATGGAGTTCGTCAATGGGAAGGATGACATCCCATATACTATGGAAAATAAACAATGTTCCAAACCACCAAACAGTTTTCTGTTCATTGCCAGCCGGCTTAAGCCATCAGAGCTGACGCCCAATCGTCATCTCCGGTACCATGTACCATGGCTATGCCATGCTATGCTGCTATGCCAACGTCCTCCATGAGTCCTGGAACACCAGGCACTCTCAAAGATTGCCCAAGGTGTCCGACGATGTCCTGCCGATGCTAAGAGGCCATGAACGGGGCATAGCCATGGTGGCGGCCGTGGCTAAGCTAGGCTATGCCCGTGGCTATCCCTGGGTAGCTGCTGGATGTTTTCGGATTCGAAAAAACTAGTAAAGCATCATTTAAAGACAGGGTTCCAAGCATTGAGCCGGCTCAATGGGTCCGAAATGACTTAAATTTAGGATAATATAGGACCAATATAGGATAATCTCATGGACCAGGAGACTTGCTTAAGATGATAGCAGGGCCCGAGGATTTCAAGCAAGGGAGAAGCTTCATGGATTGAATCGAAATGCGGCCAAAAAGGAGTTGGGTTTTGCCAAAGTCTAGAACGAAATCCAGAAAATCCGCTACAGTCATTGATTCAAGGAGTCACAAAGTAGACAAACATAGAAGAACGGTCTAAGTTTAAATTGAAAGTTTCGGACAAATCAAGATGTTTACCCTCTGGTAATTTGTTACATAGCTATTGAAAATGACCATTTATAGTGGAATTACCCATTGAATATGGTGGATCTTTCCATAGCTTTTTGTAAGTTTACCAGAGGGTAGTATCTACTACTTTATTTCTGTATTTGTACCCACTTTAATTTACTATCCTGACTTTCAACTGGATATTCCCTCCATTTCTGGCAAAAAAAAACAGTAAAAAAACAACATTAATCCTGTTTGTTAGTAGGATTTCCCCCCATATTGACCACTATTAACCACTATTAATAGTCCTGTTTGTTGGTAAGTACTGTTTAACTATTAACTATTAACCACCATGAACCAATATTAACCACTATTAACCACCATTAACTGACCTATCTTTACCCGGATAAGTGTGGTCGTGTCAACGTTGGTCCTCAAGGCTCCACCCAATTGCCGAGGCTCCTGGGGCGTTGCGGCGTCACACGTGGTCACGTGGGTGAAACCGTTCACCAACTGTTACATAACCAACATGAAGCAACCATGAACCAATCATGTCTTAACAATGGTTCATAATGGTTAATATATATACTGTTAATGATGATGGTTAATGATGATGGTTATTAACTAGATCTACCTACCATTGTGGTTAATATACTGATAATATACTGTTAATATATGGTTAATATACTGTTAATGATGATGGTTAATGATGATGGTTAATGATGACGGTTAATGATGATGGTTAATGATGATGGTTATTAACTAGATCTACCTACCATTGTGGTTAATATACTGTTAATATACTGTTAATATATGGTCTATATACTGTTAATGATGATGGTTAATGATGATGGTTAATGATGATGGTTAATGATGATGGTTAATGATGATGGTTAATGATGATGGTTAATGATGATGGTTAATGATGATGGTTAATGATGATGGTTATTAATTAGATCTACCTACCATTGTGGTTAATATACTGTTAA
>Ga0126342_10017507_pt1 | contig 12386 bp, 9 predicted proteins | sample Cyp1metagenome_FD_92528 | JGI IMG/M metagenome (GOLD analysis project Ga0126342, IMG submission 92528) | Coral microbial communities from Lord Howe Island, Old Settlement Bay, Australia - Cyphastrea 1 metagenome | ecosystem: Host-associated > Invertebrates > Cnidaria > Coral ... | reverse complement strand
TCATGTTTAAGCAAACCTGTTGAGAGCTCTGGAGTTTACTTCACATGGCCCACTGACATGTTTATATCCTGTTTGACAGACTGACATGCACAATGACCTGCCAGGTGAAACAAATGATTGGGAAAATTAGTTGGGCAAAAGTCCCGTGACAAAAGCTTCAGGCAAAAGTGGTGTCAACAAGCTGTTTTGAAATGTCATGGTTGGGATCACTCGAAGCAAAGTAATTTTAATATCCTCTGGTTATTTAACATAGCCATGGAAAATCACATTTTTTAATAGGTAAACCATCTATAAATGGGCAATTTTCCATGGCTATGTTACATAACCAGAGGGTAATCATATGTTTCTATGAGAACCCGCTTGAAAATTAAGGTGGAACTACTGATCATTATCTCAGGGTTCACGATTGTAGTCATAACCTGGCTACTAGCCATGCGCCATTTTTTTGGATTTTACCAGCAGATATGACTAGTTTACCAGTTTTCAAGCTGCAGCAAATTAGCGCAAACTCCCCATATCACAAAACATGATTTTGATTCGAAGATAGTGGCAATTTTATAATATGAGCAGTGTTCAAAACCCTGTTGGTTGATCCTCTATTTCGAGGATTATACTACCTTTTAAGTATATATATACTACCCTTTATGTATAAATTGGGGATTATTTTATAGGAATCCCGTTCTCAACCATAATGTTCTGCATCTTCTGCGATTCGAAGACGTTTCCATATTTTGGAGAGGATCATCCCTCGGATCGTAACTGCTAACCCTGGTCATCGTAAGTCTCTGAAGTGGGGTTTCTCATCTCCAGACAGGTGAACTAAATTATGGTTATTCACCATTATGGTTATTCCATCATAGGATCATGACCACCAATAGATATCATATATATTCATATATAATTTATGAAATCGCATGGCTGTTTTGGCAGTTTCTTCGCATGATTATGAACCATGGGTGCATACGTTGAAGGAGAGCCTGCAGGCCGCAGACCAGACGTGGAGTCTCCGCCTGGGCAGATCTTGAAACGCCGTCCTTGTGGCATCACCAAGGAGTCCACGGCTAAGGACCAAAAAAAGCAGCTGTTTGCTGACAGCTTTGTGGATGGGAGTCCTCGGCCGCCTTGAACAGTACCTTTGGATAGGTTTCATCCCATATCCACTGGGCAAATTATAGTTTAATAAGTATGGAAGTACTATATATAATTGGATAAGTTCTATAATTTAACCACTGATCTGGGCAAATTGTAGTTCTCCCTCACTGCCCTCCCTGGGAATGATGCTTAGTAGTGGATAGTTCTATCCGCTTAGTGAAATCTTAGAATTTACCCAGACTTCAGGTTAGTGAAATCTGGTAATTCATCCATTAATCATCATTAATCATCATTAATCATCATTAATCATCATTAATTAACCATTGTTAATCATCATTAACCTGCCATTAACCTGCCATTTTTTTTCCTGTGGGGTGATCCTCCGCAACGTCTCAGGCGCTCCAAGATTTGGACCTTCCAGCGGGGGACGTGGAGGTGCCCTTTTTTGTGCCATATTTCGTCGTGTTTCGTAACGAGGGTTTGGTGGGTCCCCGTGAATCATCTCTAGACATGGAGAAATTCCATGGGAAATATCTATGGAAAATCAATGATGATCAAATTTTGGATGTAGGAGGGGGATTCATATCATTTGTAAATGGGGCTGTTGAAGTGGGAAAATCATGGACTAATGTTGAAGAGTTGCACAATTCAACTATGGATGGATGTGTATTTTCTGTTTTCACGTTCGATTGCCGGTACATAGATCATCATATATCATACAATTCTGTACATGTCTCGGCTAACCTTTGTTTGCTGCCTTTCTTGTTGGACATAAATGAGAAACTGGACTAGCCAGCAAAAAAAAGAAAGTTTCTGAATCATCAGTAGCTATAATATCAGCGATGTGACGGAAAACCGTCTAAACATGGAAGTCAATTAGGGTTTGTCCATGCAGCAATATTCGACTACCGAAGATGCCAACGGCTCAGTCACCATACGAATCTGTACAAGCATCAAACATCGGGTACCATCGGACCAACGAGATTGGTCATCTGGGGGTCTTCTGATTTTGAGCCAAGCATCTAAAACCTATACCCTCCAGTAGACAAGCTGAGTACATGTTTAATATGTAAAACAATGTGAAACATCTATATTCATCTTCATGGTTGGTTATGATTCCATGAACAGCCTGGCTGATAATTACATTCATTGAAAATTCAATGGATATTTAACTTTCAGTAACAATTATTTTTACGTTTTTTCTCTATAGATATTCTATAGATATTCTATATATATATATATATTTATATTCTTTATATATTGTATATTCTTTATACTCTGTATATTCTGTACATTCTATATATTGTATATATGCTATATATTCGATGTATTCTATGTATTCCAAATGTTCTATATATGCTATATATATTCTATATATATATATTATATATATATATCCTAAATATTTAATATATACATGTATATAAGTATATGTATATATATTCTATACTATGCATCCCGTGTATCGTTTGGGCGATGGTCATTCCATTGTGATTCCCCCACTTCGCCTGTCGTAGATAAAGCTAATCTGTTAGGTGTCTGAGCTGTTCTCAAAGCTGGATGTGAACAAGGACCGGGCTGCCAAATCCAGTGATTATTACAGTGGTGCAAATATGTGTTATAATAATCCACTAACATATATTATGAAGATACGGCTATTATAATATGTGCACTATATTATAGGATAGTGCACCATGAAGGAGCCAATCGAATAGCCCTATGTTAGTGGATTATTACAATATATATGATTATATATATATGTGTACATACATAAAATATGATATAGTATTAATATTTGCATTTATATATATAATTGTATATAACATACCAACCAAACAAAATGGAGAAGGCAAATCCTATTCCATGAGTGGTAAATGATTTTTGTATCTTCTCGGGGTTTTCACACACACACGCACATATATATATTATTAGGTATGAACATATACACAGACACACACACACACTTATATCTCTTATTTGATCAAGGATTGTAAAAACCCAGAATAGAGATACGTATTTGACAACCAGTAGGGGATAGTCGCATTTTTCATTGTTTATTTGATGGGGATCAATACAATCGTTTGAATATACGTGCAAATATAATATAACCTTAACACATAATGTGTATACATATGTATACACACAAGGTGAGGCCACCAATTCATTATAAGTTGGTTTAACAACACTATTAAATACTATAATAAGTGCCATAAACCCTGGTTATTGGAGTTAAAAAACAATTTAGCTATTTAGGGGGCCCTTTCAGCTTAGTACCTATCAATAAACGGAACACACACACATGACCTTTCTTCGGGCATTGACTTTCCAAGACATGGACCCCATCTTGACAGGATGATGTCATGGCATCGTTCTTGAACGTGTGAAAAGGATCGTCCTACGCGCTTGTTATTGATCAGTTGCTGCATGATATCTTTATTGTATTAAACAAACGCGGTATATTATATATAACCAAGTTATACCAAGTTATTGTTATTAATACCTGATCAATAAAGATATAAGTGATAACTGTTTATCAATAACTTGGCATCCTTTTCAGTCAATAATTTTCGTTGTTTTTGATGGTTTCTCCAAAAGTCCAAAGTTGTTTGACTTTTTGATTTTCAGTTCAAATTTCTGGAAGTCGACCGGTTTAGTTTGTTTCAAAAACGGTTTCAGTATGTTTCATTTTTTCACTTTAACATTCAATATTAGTGTGGCATAGTGTTTCATTTTTTCACAATTTTGTATCTTTTCCCACACTTGTATGCCGATCATTTAGCATTCACATTTGTCGTCACAGGTTGACTTGATGGTTGTAATGCCAAGTCGCGGCCTAGCCCGCAGTATGCCAAGCAAAAGTGCGCGCAGCATTGCATGGCGGTGCCTGCTGTGAAGCGCCGAAACGTGCCGATGACGACTTATAGTGGCGGCATTGAAAAGTTCGTAGTTGACATATGTTGACATTAAGGCGACCATGGCCGTGCGAGTCGACGAGCTGCTTGCAGCATGGCGCCGAAGCGAAAACGCTGAGCGAACGATTCGAAAAGGCCAGACTTTTTGGTCACGGATGGCTGTCCACTAAATCCATCCCGGAATTAGTTTCAACAAAAAGTGCAGGATAGTTGTCCTGGTTGTCCTTTCACATTCGGTGTTGAGTCCCCCATCAGTACCTTTTTGTACGAGAATTGGTCGAATATTCGAATTCTCTATCAGAAAGTCATTCGAAATTATCCTTTGAGACGAGATCTACTCAATGACCACCGTATCCTATCTCATGGTTAGATGACTCAGGGTCTATGGATGTTTACGGTCGTAAGTTAGTATGGGGTGGTTCATCAGTAGGTTAACTGGGGTGTTATAAAGGAATATAGTGGATACATATTATTATGTACTATACAGATTATACATGTATTGGTTAGATGGTATTATGAACCAACTTACATCCTCTGGTTTAGTCAAACATGGTTTGCTGGAAAACTTTCCTCCAGTTCGATGAATTTCCCAGCTATAAACCTCCATTGCTATTTCAGGGACTTGTCACTTAGCCATGATGCTAGCTGGAAATAAGTTATCCATATAAATAATCACACATAAATAATCACAATATATATTATATATATGTATACATGTTGGTTATAAGTTATAAGATACATTATATCCCCATTATATCTCATATATCCATGATTCATGTCACAATTCTCCCATGTATTTCCCATGGAAAATCTGCTTGTGCTATCGCCATCGCTTCCACGACGAGTCTCGTTAGGATGGAACGGTGGAGCTCACGGAGTGGTTGGACAACATGCCCGCGGGGACAAAGCTTCGAGTGCTTCAGAAGGCGGAGCTGGGAGATCATCATGGCGAAAGTAGATGATATCCCTGGGTTTTTTCAGGATACCCTCTGGTAAACTAACATAGCTATTGAAAATGGCCATAGAAATAGTTGATTTACCCATTAAAAATGATAATTAAGTACCATCTGGTTATGTCAAAATAGCTATGGAAAGATCCACCATGCTATTCATGGGAAAACCCACTATTTCTATGGGCATTTTCAATAGCTATGTTAAATTACCAGAGGGTAGGATGAATTCCTAGGGTGAACTAAGCTACTTACGGTTGATGTGACACAAGTGACACAACTGAGTGTTCAAAATCCCTGTTGCTTCATTTGGAGGTTTTCTAAGTCATGGGGGTACCCCAAGTCACACTGGGTTTTAATACAAAGTCATGGTCGTTCATGACTTGGATGATTTGGGGTACCCCGCGAATTTGGAAACCACATGAAACCACCATTTCATCACTGATCTGGGTAGTTTGTACTCCATTCCTAGATCTTTTTTCATCCATGTAAAGTATGCTGACCAGCAGATCACAGGAGATTTGCAGCAATGAAGCAGACATTTTTGGGTCAATTTGTTCCACCCGTCAGCCTGTTTTGAGGCACAGCAATTCACCAGTGAAAGGTATTCTTACCTTTGAAACTTCCCATGGATCCATGGGAATTTCAGGATCCGAAAATGGAGGTACTGTACCATATTTTTGGCCATATTTTGTGGGGATATCCCCTGAAATTTAGGCCTGAAAAATAGGCCTTTTTTCTATGCTAGGTACCTCCAATCAATCGGTTCCTGTTGCATGGCCATTGACATGGATCCATGTTCCCATTAAAGTCCCCATCATGGTCCCGCCGAATTGCAGCAGTGAACCATTGATCTTGCATCCAATAAGATCCCCATCCTGGATGAAATCCCCAACCAATTCTCATGAAATCCCCAAAGAATCATAATATGAATATGATATATAATATGTAATATATGATATATGATATGTAATGAAAATCCCTTCAATTCTCATAGTCATGAAATCCATATGACATTTTTCAACACATCAGAATATCCCAAAGCATCTCGGATGGTTAAATCATTGTTAAAATTCCCATTTACATAGCATTTTCTGTTGGTTAAACATCCCAAAAAAGGCTTTTTTTTGTTTTTCCCATGGAGCAGTCACATCAAGTCACAACAAGTTGCCTCGATCCAGGCAGACGAGGCGGGTCGTACGATCCGCTTCGAGATTCCTGACGTCTCCTGGTACACAAAATCGGGGGGATTTGGTGCAGAGTTTCATAGGGAACGTGTTTATCTGGTTGGTGGGTTGGAACATTTTTTATTTTTCATAATTTTTCCATATATTGGGAATAATCATCCCAACTGACTTTCATATTTTTCATAGGGGTTGAAACCACCAACCAGTTTTAGTTTTTGTAGACCAGTGGATGATAAGTAACCAATGGAATAGGCTAAAATGATATATAAGTAACCAGTTTTTCTAGTTGGACAATGATGCTGAGTAACCAGTGGAGTGGAATGGTTCACCTATTTTATCCCATTTTTAGTGTCAATGATTTGTAGTTGATTTTTCTGATTTGGATCAACTATGGATATTTATATTGGCAGATGTCCAATGTTCATTGATCTGAGTAATTTGTAATGATGATCAAGAATGCCGCCCACCAGACATAGATTCGTCCCTAAACCCATCTAATTCTATTTCTTTTATCACCACAAACCGAACACTGATATAACATGATATAACCTAGTAATGAGCTACCATAAATCAACCATTTTCAACTATAAATTATCATGTTCCCCCCACCTTTGAGGTAAGTCCTTGATTCATGGCCTATCCCACTTAAAAATGGGTGAACTAACCAGAGTTATGATCACCAGTTACGATTCATGGGGCGTTTCATCATGTTCCCCATCTTTGAGTTGATGAAATCAGATAAACATCCCCAAATGTTCGTTGTGTTGGGAAGAATATGGCCTTCAGCAGGTCAAGAGCATATACACCCAGCCATCCAACTATGAGTCTATATTGTTCTTTCACCATAAAACTATAACAGTTGGCTAAGTTGGTTTATAAGTCCAATAACTAGGCTTCATGGAGAATATAACATAATATAACTATAGTTGAAGGATGCTAAAGGGAATGATAAATCAACAATCAACAAACATCACTGGGGGCACCATCCTGCACCTTCAACAGTTCAGTCCTTCCAGGTCAAGATCATGTACCCATCCAACTCGAGTAACTCGTCTCCAAATCGTAACATATATCACCGTATATCAGCATAAACATCATAAAACTATAACAGTTAAGTCCTATAACAGTTACTATATCAGTACATAAACCTATAGCTATAACAAACTCTAGCTCTATATCGTTCTTTCATCACCATAAACCTATAACAGTATGATTTACCGTTTTTGGACATGATATAAAATTGTCTAATTTTCCACAGCAAATTACCATCAGTTAAGTCCTTTGAGGTCAAGATCATGTACACCCACACGGACGAAGCGCCCATGTTGGCGACCTATTCCCTGCTCCCGGTGCTGCGCGCCTACTGCCGCTTCGCCGGGGTGAAGATCATGAAGAAGGCGGGGAGATCCTACAAGAAATGGGGAATCTATAGAGAATCTATAGGGAATCTATAATCTATAATCATCTATAATCTATAGGATATAATCTATAGGAAATCTATAGGGCATATCATATATATATATATTCATATATGTGTTAGTACTTTTGGGAGTCCTTATATACGCAAATCCAAGAATACTATGTGGGATTATCTCAACTCCGTGAAACATAGAGCTGGGTTATTTAAGCAGCAAAATATATGGAGATACTATATATGTTATCATTGAATGATATTATATGATGTTTGGTTGATTCTATACAGCTATACTATCGAATATATAGGCTATGATCATCATCCATGAGGGGAATTGTGCAGCAACCTTCAGCAGTTTTTGATGGGATGGGATGACGGGTTTTGCGGTTTTGAACACCCAAATGGATTGAACATGGGATATGATGTACAGTATTTGTATATGTACATATATATATATATATATATATGTATATACCATCATATACCATCCTTCAGGCAAACAAAAGACACATAAAGATTTGTTTAGAAGGCAATGAAAGCTTGCTCTTAGTTGTGCGACAGGGCTGTTGGTGAATATATTGATATGACTGGAAGCCAGCGAAAACAGAGAGATGATCCAATTTTTCGAGTTGATGACTGGATATTCTGCAGCTATGTGGGCCTCAAAACATCACCCCTGGCCCCTGACTGTTGTTTTTTTTTTTCGGGCAACAAGAACGGATACCCTCTGGTAAACTAACATAGCTATTGAAAATGGCCATTTATAGTGAGTTTTCCCATTAAAAATGGTGATTTTCCATAGTTATGTAAACGTTTACCAGAGGGTACTCTCTTGTTGCCACTAACAGTTCGATGTGGAGTTTTCCGAACCCCCCAATTTGTCGATCATGTTTCTAGGGAACACCCAATGGTTTTCCAACCCCATATTTCTGTAGGTTTACCCCAGGGTATTTTTGTTGGGTTTAGGGTCTTGCCGAGAAATGTGTTCGGAGGGTCAGAGGTTCACAGCAGCAAAGATTTGAACGTGAAAAGACATTTGATCCATTCAAAATACCCTCTGGTTATGTCAAAATAGCTATTGAAAATGACCATTTATAGTGGATTTTCCCATTAAAAATGGTGATTTTCCATAGTTATGTTAAATTACCAGAGGGTACCTTCTGGTTGAGTCATTATAGAGACTTCTACTCCCTGGTTGATTGGGGATGTTTCAAACCCACGGGGCACCTATCAACCAGTATTTTCCTGGGTGTGTAGAAAGTCGGAGATGTGTTATTTTTCCACATGGACCAGAAGTCGGGAATCGAAAAAAGATATTTGTTTTTCTGGGGAACCCCTTAAGCCAAGCAAATCCACATTTTCCAAAAGGCGGAGGAACATAAGGAAAAGAGGGACGTTTTTCAGGCGATTCGGAAGATATCGATAAGGAACAGGACAAATGTGCCTGTCATATAACACAATGATTGGAGGCACTGACAACTGCACTGTTAATGACGACAGAGCACAACTGTGACATGAAGAACGGTGCCAATTACGCCCTGACAGCGAACAGCTGAAAACACTGCAGCCAGAACATCAACTGAAAACAGCTGAAAACAAGAAGATATCAACCACAAAAATCACCCAGAACAATGAACAGGAACGGGAGCATAAGACAAACATATCCAAATCAAAACATCAATAATAATATCGATATCAATCTTAATATGAATCCCCAAAAAATACAACATCAAAAATTCTAATGAAACATGTTTCAATAATGTGGGAGTTGCAGATTTATGTTCGGCAATATCTTGAATCTCTAGTGAATAGCAAACATGACTGCAGCTAGTTACCTGGTAATGCCAGCTTTGACTACATGGATTTAGGTTTTGTTTTAGATGATCTTGTAGAAGGACACGTACAGCAACTGCCGGTTGAAATCTGATGATACAGATAGGATTTTGCGATCAGTTGCCATTTCACTTTCATGCTTTTCATGGTTTCATTGTTTATCCTGAAAATTTCAATGTTTGAGTGCTCAATTCCCCAATATCAGTGGGCCAAATTGAGGATAGATCCGCAGAGGATGGATGAAAAACTTGAAGAAGAAACCAACGAGCAACCGCACAAGAAGCAACGCGCCACAGCACCGGCAGAACAAACCAGTTCTGTTGATGATTATATGGAGATTACACTAGCATATTCCTCTCAATTTCCACTTCAAACATCCATTCATAATCATTTAGCTCGGGGATTTTCCAGCTTTCCACGATTGAAGACACCCCGCAGGGTAGTTCGGGATTCAACTATCCTTTACTTATTGGTTATCGCAGAAATATCCCCTATCGTGTTGGTAATATTCCCATTAAACTCCCAGGGAATTTCCCATGGTTCTCAAGTTTTGGGCACTGGCCTCCAGTAAACTTCGATAATCCATTAGATAGCTATGGTATAGATGGCCCATTTGTATCCATTTGTCAATGATTTACCTATACCTAGATGCTCCACGTATGGAATATTTACCTACATTTGGGTCATTAAATGAGGGTAAATGTAGGTAAATATATTCCAGCACCATGGAGCATCTGGGATAAAATAATATAAATAATATAAGACGTGCTGATTTTCCATAGCTTTGTGAAGTTACCTGGAGGTTACTTCCAGGATCATCCCACCCTGGTGATCGCTTGAAGGTCACCTTTCTTCGTGGGGTATCCCACCTATAAATGGGTGAAGCAACTAATGGTTTTTAGCCAACGTTTGTATGGGTATACCATCTAAATAGGATTATCACCACATATTAATATATATTAATATCATATATATATATATAAATATATTATCTTAGATAGGTATTATTTCCATCTATTTTATGAAGCACACACATGATCCGTATCCCACTGAGTAATTGGTTAGTAAGCCTGGTTCGCAAGTCCCCTAAATAGGTTATCCTATCTATAAATGAGTGACCTATGGTTATTAATCATCAATTAGTCCGATCTAATTCCCAAAAACGCAACCATTAGTTTTATTATCTCATGAAAATATCCATTCATCAGAAATTGAAATCCCATTTTTATTGGGGTACAACCAACAAAAACTTTGGTTAAGTAGTAATGAAATCCCATTTTTTTTGGTACAACCAACTATGGTTATTCACCATCAATTATTCCCATGAACATATCCATGAAACAGTAATTAATCCCATGTTTATAGGCTACAATGTGGGGCCCCCAAACGATAGCTAAGTTGGTGCAAATAACTCCAATAACTATGGTTTATTGTACTTATAACTATAGTATTCATGGGGCTTTTGTTAACCAACTTAGCTATCGTTTGGGGGCCGCACATTGTGGGAAGATTACTGGTTATTTTCACGGGAAAAATTGATGGTGAATAATTTTCACCATAGTTCACTATCAAGAAAAATTAGTCCCATGTTTTTTCGGGCTAACTATCCCATAGGATCCATGGTGCTGCCATATATGGTAACATGGATCCCATCAATATACCCCATTCATGTTAGCATACCATACATGGATCCTATGGGCTATAATCCTATGGAAAATCACCATTTTTCATGGGAAAACTCACTATAAATGGTGATTTCCCATAGTTATGTTAAATTACCAGAGGCTAACTATGGTTCTTCATCACAACTCAAACCGTTTTTTTTTACAAACGGAGATCTCCAGGACATCTCCCTGTCCGCCCGCATCTTGGCCAACTTCCCGGACTACGTCACGCCTGCACAGCGCGTGGAGGACCGTTCAACGGGGACCGCAACGGATGGAGATCCCAGGGATTTTTGGATGAGAAACTCATCTTCCAAGGCCTGGGTTGAGTTAATTTACTGATTTGGGTAGACATAGATAGAAATAGCCTAGCATGATTTTATATAGCCTATAGATGCCTATCTGGTTGGTGGTTTGGAACATTTTTTATTTTCCATAATATATGGGATAATCCTTCCCATTGATTTTCATATTTTTCAAGATGGTTATTGCACCACCAAATAGCTATAGATGCCTATATATAGCGTATATAAGAAGATGTTCTTCAGGATTCTCTTGACGGGATGAGTTGAAAACCGTAAAAATGCAATCTTGTGACCTGTGAAAACCTGGCATGGGAAGCCGCGCTTTTGTGTTTGTTGGTATATTAAAACCTATCGGACTACAGTCTATACCATGAACTATAGGAAACCTGGGTTGAACGGCGAATGATCTTCTCTAGGCACCCCATTGAGGGATGTTAAGAGGAGGATTGAGGGAATTGCTCCAACATATTGGACATAATTATGTGAGAAATATCCGTATGACTATTTATTTGGTTTGTCGCCAAAATTGGGGAATAACCCCGTTTGATGGCCGTTTTATAGGCAAATGATGTTCGATGTTCAAAGGATTTTTGAGCTCCCAAACTTCAGACCCCAAATTGTTGTAAGATGTTGTAAGTCTAAATATTTGGAATTATATGGAATTATATGGAATTATATTATATGGAATTATTGTGCATCACAACATTTGTTCGCACTGGTATCTACAATCACTTGTTGATTTCGATCCAAACCTCAGTGGAATCCAAGGGTCGGTTTAGTTTCACCTACAGAGATATCTACCATGAATAATAGGAAACCCAACCATCATTTATCAACGGATATCCCAATACTTCATATTTTGATGGTTAACATTAACATGAGTGTCATATTGTTTTTTCATATATATATATAAGGAGTTTTGCTTGTATTTGGGTCCCATAACATTGTATTTGGGTCCCATAAGTTTCGTCCGGCTATTGTTTCCAAGGCACGAATGGATGACAACAATGTCACAGTGCCACACATTTG
>Ga0126342_10017506_pt1 | contig 12386 bp, 6 predicted proteins | sample Cyp1metagenome_FD_92528 | JGI IMG/M metagenome (GOLD analysis project Ga0126342, IMG submission 92528) | Coral microbial communities from Lord Howe Island, Old Settlement Bay, Australia - Cyphastrea 1 metagenome | ecosystem: Host-associated > Invertebrates > Cnidaria > Coral ... | reverse complement strand
TTTGGAGATGAAGCTATTTGCTATGCCATGAAGCATCTAGGAATTACACCTCAAGAATGGCAGGAAATCAGGTCAGTCGTCACCAGTGATTATGCAATTTCTGGTATTGACGCGCATCATGAAGCAATTCTCAAAGACATGTTCTCCGGAACTCATTTTTCCATGCAGGGTCTCAAGGAGAAGACAGCCACTATGCGTGGTACGAGACCAGGAGACCCTGTCGCGGATATTCTCTTCAACATGGCTTTTAAGCTGGTGGTGACGGATGCGAGACACAGGATCAACCTGTCGTCCGATTTACAGTGGTTTGGATCCCCAAAGCCCTCAGATGATGTCACCAGTGGTGCTCCAATTCCCGACAAAGGTTTTGCGGAGATCACGTTTGTTGACGATATCGCCTATGCCATCCATTCCACTTCTGCTGATTCTGTTTTGTCTTCTTTACAAACGGTAGCCTCATGTTTGCATGATGCAGCAGCAGCAAGGGGGCTTGTGATTAATTATCAAGCTGGCAAAACAGAGGCCATCATCAAGCTTGCAGGACATGGATCCAAAAGAACCAAGCACAAAGTATGGCATGAAAATTTCGGTAGACTTCCAATCCTTACCGAACATGGGTGTCAATATCTTAGGCTGGTTCATTCATACAAGCATTTGGGCTCTTTTGTGCAGGATCATGCTGTGATTCAGATGGATCTACGCTATCGCAATGCTCAAGCCAGAAAAGCATATGGCCAGCTTAGTCGTCCATTTTACTGCAAAAGAAATGTCAGTGATGCCACGAAGATTCCAGTTTTCTCAGCACTTGTCATGTCACGGCATGCCTATAATGTTCACACGTGGGCATGGGCAACCAAAGGTGACATTGAGCAGTGGCAAAATGGAATTCGCAATCAGGTTGCTGCGTTAGCAAAAAATAGGGTTCGGCCAATACCGCCCTTTCAGTTTACGACAGCAGAATTGTGCGCTCTAGTTGGCGTTCACAGCCCAGAAGACATGCTGCATGCGAGCAGATTGAGGTATGTCAAGCGGGCAATTCAGGTTGCTCCGAAGTGCCTGTGGTCCTTGTTGTATCAGAATACGCATGCCAATTCCTGGATATCCCATTTTCAAGACTCATGCAATTGGTTATGGGAACATGCTCCTGGTGCCAGACCGCAACTTTTTGAAGACGCAACCAAAGCGCTTTCCTTCATTGCACTGGATGTGAAGTGGTTAGGAAGAGTCCGATCCGCACTGAACTCATGTTTGCAGTTTCGAGCTGCACATGCTGAAGGAAAACTGTGGACGTTGCGAATGCAACATCAGTTATCCAAATATGATGAGATTCCCAAATTTCACGTTACACAGAAGGATCAAGTATGGAAGTGTGGTCTCTGTGATGACAGTTTTGAAACCAAGAAAGCCCTGGCAGTCCATGCCAGGCACAAGCACCAATATAAAACTATACTGAAGTATTATGTCCTCGGAGATCATTGTTTAGCATGTGGTAAGATGTTTTTCTGCCGCACTAGACTGCTGTCTCACGTGGGAAACTCTCAAACATGCAAGGCCACGTATTTTGCTTGTTTTGTTCCAGCGTCTGAGGATGCGGTTGAGCAGATAGAGCAAGAGGAACGTGAAAAGAATCGTCTACTCAAATCGCAAGGATGGCTTCCATCGAAAGCCTTTCTCCCAGCTACTGTTGTACAGGGCCCTCTTTTGCCACCACATGAAACAAGAGGGGCCCGTGATATGCAAAACAAGTGGCATATCCGGACGCAGTCGCCTGGTCGAGCTTTTGAAGGTTTAGATGGGTTTTGCGAACATCATGATGTAGCCCCGGCGCAAACAACAGAGGTTTTGCCCTTCCTGATGCAAACAAATGGTGGACACTTGCCAGGTCATGCAGGCGCTTTCCAGCAATATGGACTTGCCGCAGAGGCGGCCAGGTTGCATATCACCTGCCTGGTGCTTATCCATTTCTTTAGTGGATTTAGAAGAAGCGGCGATCTACAACATTGCATCGAACATCAAGCAGTTGAGGAAGGAAGACACATCTTCTGTATATCGGTAGACATCTGTTTGGCGAAGCAACATTCAGACTTGACTGATTCGAAGACGAAGCAATTCTGGATTAGCAGGATTCAAAGTGGCCAAATTCTTGGAATTGGCGGCGGGCCTAGCTGCGAGACGTGGTCAGCAGCACGACATGGCCCCGGAGGTCCGCCTCCTGTCCGCTCCTACGACCTTCCCTGGGGGTTGCGGAAGCTGTCAAGGAGACAATGGCAGCAGGTGAGGACAGGAACGAAGTTGGTCCAGTTTCTGGTTGAGTTGCTTAGCTATGCAGCGTATTCAGGATTATGCGGGTTTTTGGAACATCCACAATTCGCGGTTTGGTTGATGAAACAAAGGCCTGCCTCCATTTGGTCTTTGGAGGTCATGCGTATCCTGGCACGATTAGAGTGTATGCAGATTTGCTCTTTTGATCAGTGCATATATGGACTTGACGCTACCAAGCCAACCACTCTCCTGTTGCTGCGTTTAGAAACATTCAAAGATGTGACCTTTACGAGGGGCAATCGAGGAAGATGCTCGCACAAGAATGGCCATCGCCCTTTGCAGGGAATTGAAGACGGGGGAAATTTCGCTACGGCCCGGGCAAAGGTTTACCCGAAGGCCATGAATGAAACCCTCGCACTTGCAGTGTCACGGTTTTTGGCTAACCGTCAGGTCAAAGAGTCCTGGCAACAGCTGCCTTCAGACCTGCAAGAACTAATTAGCAATGACTTTGTAGATATTTCCACTGTGCAGCCGGATTTCTACAGATAGCACTTGCAAGAGCCAAGCATGAACCTATGCAGCAAACGCAAAGTGGACAAAGCAAAGTGTATATGTGCGATTCTGGAACCCACAAGACCATGATGACTAATCTTCCACTTTGCTGATGAAGACTTTCAAAGCAAGGGTCATTTGGGTTTCCCATAGATTTTTGAAAGGTAGACCCCAAAAAGAAAAACATCACTAAACATCACAACGATTTGCCAATGATCACTTAAGTGTGACGGCGCTAAACCCTAACTTGGTCAGCTTGGTCGGGCCGCCCCGTGAATAGTCAGCTGACTACCCAAAATCAAACGTTAAACGTCAAAATGGCTCGAACGACTCCATGTCGGGATGTTTGGTGTATTTTGGCCGACATTTTCCAAGATGCTGGTATGACAGTTATGACATCCTAAAGTGGTGCTGATCTCTGTTTGGAAAAAATACCGGCTGTTCTGAAAAATGAATCTCCTCTCTAGTTGCTAGCCCTGAAAACTGCCTGCGAAATAACATAGATGCTGTTCTAGTCAGATAAGAATCAGAGAGACTAAGTTGTCCAGAATCATGAGTCCACTGGTTTTGCCATTTCCCATCGTGTGTTGTAGCCGCGGTTGAGAGCCAATTTTGTATTTTCACTTTAGATTTTTAAAACTCTTAAGCCCGAGCTCTTGCGACTTCTTGCGACTTGTACACGAATGTGGTAAAGCCACTACAAGGCATTCTGATGCATTCTGCAAAGTTCCAAAAACAAGAAATGGTACCATTCGGCAGCTGTCAATGCTATAACACTTAGTCTTTTGGCGCAAACCGAAGCCATCCCCAACTTCGCCAAGGCTCCAGGAGAACTGAGAGCCGCCGGCCCCAATCCTGGCGACGATTTCTGTGTCCCAATGATCAAGGTAGTGTCAAGATGTGTCAGGTATATCACCGTCCAGCCAGGAAATTGAAGTTTGCATGGTAGCATACTAAATAAGTTAAATAAGGGTATGGGTCAAAATTGGGCCCACCGCTTAAATGGGATTGTTGGCAAGCTAGTACTCAAAACGACCAGAATCTGTGGTTTACCGGGTCTTCAATTTCGACCGCCCGTATCAAGTGGCAAGCTTGATAGCATCTGTATAGCTCCCATAGGCGGATGGCTAGTAACCCGTGAGATTCTACGCTGCCCATTCTTGGTAGCTTATCGACCCTGCATTGTTGGCTATGTGACCAACTAGTATGAAACTTGCTAAGCTCATGTTCTGCGTCTTCGCTACTCGGTGTTCTTTCTTCAGAAATTCCATCGGCGAATCCCTGTGAAATCCCCATCCCCGCTCTCCTCTGCAGTAGAGCTATCGGCCAAAGCCACAGACACCGATGGCGCACAGTCCACCGTCACCTGCCACATCGCAATGTGTCTGGAGATACTCCGAGTTACTCAGCAGATTTCCAAGTGGATCATAAAGATCGTTTTTTATACAAGTGGTTTAACAGTTTAAACAGTTTAACCTTTCCTTCGTTCTTCCTCTACATGGTGTGCGTTTTTTCGACTTTCCGCGCAGTAATTACACTTGAAAAAAGTTCACCATCGGCCATGTGGCACCGTGACCGTGGATGGGTCTGGCTCAGGATGCCTAGGAAAATACCCAAAATGGTTTGTCAGTTTTTGGCCACTACATCAACAATTTACATCAATTTACTGTGCGGTGTCAATTGCTGTAAAAATAAGACATGTGATCTCAACAGACAGACGGATCTGTTTTGGAAAATCACCTCATCTTTCGCCAGGAATTGCACCAGAGGATGGCATACTATGGAAAATCACAATTTTCAATGGGTAAATCCACTATAAATGGCCATTTTCAATAGCTACGTTAAATTACCAGAGGGTATCACTTTTCCTGGCAACATCTGCCACCTTGCCAGCTGTTTTTTGAGTCCAAAGTCCCTCGATTTCACCTTAAATCACGCCGCACCGCGGCCTGCACTTGACCCGCATCTGACTGTGTCCAGCGTGGCTTGACCAAATCGCCTCGGGCGAAATACGATCACCACCGAAGCAACCAGCGAAGCAACCTTGCTGTGATGCTTGGCATCGTCATCAACTCCCAGGATGCGAAGGATGAAATGCCAACATACCGCTGATTGAAATCGCCTTTGGGATACCGGTACCCAAATGGATATGCCATCCAACATAGGACGTGACATTTCAGGGCCACCAGCACTTCCGTCTCGCCAGCACGCAAGCGACAGCTGCTGGTGGAGGTGGGGATGGCGTTCAGTTCAAAGATCACCTGGGCCAATCCGGTAGCAAAAAAAATCCCATGGCCCAATGGGGACAAAAAGTGATGACTAACCATGGGGCTTCCCATGGAATGTGCTCCCAATGTCTGCGCAAGTGCTGCCGATATATGGATGTTTTTGGGAAAAACAGTGGCAGTGTTTAGGTTTGGGATGATATTAATGATCGGTCGGCACAAGAATTACACGATTTACACGTCCCAGTTTAACAACCTCAATGATCTACCATGGACATCCATGGACCATGTTCAAGGTAACAATGATTCCCTACAATTTAAATTAAAGAATTCAGATAGACAGATATCAACAGATATCTACGTATATCTGCAGAATGGTCAAGCAATCCCCAGACAAACCTGCACCAACAAAAAGGCCAGGCAAATTTGGAAGAATAGGGTTTTTGGATGACTGTTTGGCAAGCTTGGGTATGGCTGGGATAAGGGTGTCATGATTGTGAATCCCGAACTCAAGGATCTTACTAGACTCTCATGATAAATCTGTACATCATGAGGATAAATTTAGAATTTAGCTGCCCCAGAAATAGGAGGAACTTGTCGAACATCTTTGCATCTAAAAATCGGCAGAAGCGGGTGTATTTGCTGGCACTTGGGGCTTTCCCCATCAATAGCATCGTCCTGTATGTTGTGCTTTTCATTTTACATGCCTTCAACATCCTTCAACAATCTTTGCATCACAATTTGCTGCCCCCCATCATTCAACTCCCAGTGGCTCGTCGATAGTCGAAGGGCCCACGCCCATCACTGCGCAGGTTTTGTTGCACACCATCCAACAGAAATTGGCGCTGAGACTCCGAGATGCGCTGCCTGGGGCAGAAAGAGAGCAGCTACAGCTACGTTCCAAGAGAATCTGCCCACAATGTCACTGACCCCACAAAGTCAAGATGCAACGGCTGCATTGACGCAGCGTTGTGGCAGGATCCGCACCAAGAAAAAGCGTCTGCTGTATTTGCTTGCCGTCATTCATCTGCTTTGACGTAATAGCCTGAAAAAAACATGGTTTTTGTTCTCTGTTCTTCATTTTGCTAAGCTAACGAGCAGACCAGATCTTAAATCATTTTGGGCCGCTTTCATCCGACTAGGTCAGTCCAGAAAAGGATGCAATGTGCGGCCATGTGAATCGATTGATCTTCAACTGATCATGCACCTGCGGATTCTTTTACACCATTGTGCAAAACTTGAATGGATTTTTCTGACCTGTTCATTTTCCTGAATTCTAAGAAACATTTCCGGAACCACTTCAGCATCTCTGTTCTTTGCTTCTCAATCTGGCTTCGCTACATGGCAATGGGATGCTGGAGCTGCAAGCTGCGTACAAAGCCATGAGTAAAGCACACATCGCTATCATCGTTCACCCCAAACAGAACATGGAAGACTAGAAGACTACAACCCTACAGCACCTACAACCAGACAACAAACCAAGATGTAGAAAGGGAAATCAGAGACTGAAGCATCAGTGGGAAGCTATGTCGCGGCTGCAAAGGAAACATCTCACAATTCTTTTCATTCCAGGGCGGACCTTTCCAGTTCCATCTGTGAAGATCTGCAGCACAAGATGTCAACCTGTCAACATGTCATCATTATGCCCATCTAGATTGCTATATAAAATATATGATTATAATTAATTATAATTGTTATCATATCATGCTCATTGGCTCCATCCATTCCATTATTCCATCATTGGCTCCATCGAGCAGATCAGTTTCGCACTTCTCCGTGAAGGCTCTGCAGCTCCGTTCATCATTTTGAGACTTGGGGACCTTCCATTTTGAGAAAGCCCTCAAGATTGCTTGCTGCGGGAATGCTGGCTGTGAATGGACAGAGTTCACCAGCCTGTCCAATATGAACAATCTGTGGACCAGCTGAATGCCGGGAAAAAGCAGATGCCAACACATCTCTTTTAGGTGGCTAATAGGTGGCTAAATTGGCAACTGGTTCCCTCTCTCTCTCTGTCTCTCGTATTTTTTTTAGTGGCCACTCTTTGTAATAGCCATCAGCTGATTTGCAGATTTGTTCTTTGAGAGCAACAAAAATGGTGCTGTACCCATGGAATAAAGCAATCCTATCTCGATGCATTGCAGTAGTTCATCCACACGCAAAAAAAACATCAGCTTGAAAATGTTGCAAATGTTATTCTCACTAACCAGAATTTATGGCGACAATGTGCGGTCTTCAGAATTCAGATATTTCAAACATATTTCTTAGTCGCCCCTGGACCTCTGAATTGCGTCTCCTGCTGCAGCCTCAACGCCAGCATCTCGGGTGAATCCGGCCGTCGCAGCTGCAGCACCAGCAGCACGAAGGGCACCGCCAGCGCCAGCCGCGCCAGGGCCATGTGGTGCCGGAAACCGACGGCCGCTAGGGCTAGGCCTCAATAGGAAAAGATAGACAAGTCACTTCAAGATACTTCAAGTAACTCAAGGTCAACCACGGACTAGTTAGTCTTTCTGTGTGTTACGATGTTTTTATCTTTTTGGGGATGCTATTCCTACGTATAGTTTCCCTTTCTTGAATCCTAAGGAAGTTCTCGGGTGGCTTCTAACATCTCAGTAGTGTTAAGCTCCGAGTACGGGCGGGCCATTGGGGGCCTGGTCTGTGGTATCACTCACTGGCGGTGCCGGACAAGTCGGCCTGCACCAGGGCGGGCATGCTGCTGATGAAACCGATATTGCCATGGACTTTGGTCTGCGAAAGACGAAGCTCTGCGAGAGGGCTCGACAGCTCCGCGAGATCACCCCAAACCTGTGTCTGCCGAAAGGTCGAGGTGCTTGAGTCGCTTCAGCTTCGTGACATCACTGACATCACCCACAACCCGCGTCTGAGAAAGGAAAAGGATCTGAAGTGACTGCAGCTGTGACAGCTGCTCAACATTGCCCATGACCTGTGTCTGCGCAAAGTTAAGGTATTTGAGATTCTTCAGCTTCAATAGCTCTGCGATATCGCCGGTGACCTGACTGCCTTTAAGGTCCAGCTTTGTCAGTTCGGTAATCTCCCTGGTCATCTCCCTCACAGAACTCAGGTTTCCGGTCGCCTCAGTGCTGTGAATTTCGCACACATAGCAGTAGCATTCAATGCCCGGCCAATCGCATGGATCGCCTTCTCCCGAAAGCCCCAGGCCCTGCTGCCCTCGCAGCTTTTCTTGCACTTCTTCAGGGCACGATGCCTCGGCACATGTGAACTCGAAAGCCCGTTGGTGTCTGTGGCTTTAAATATCTTAAATCTTCAAGATTTTATCTTGGAATCTTCAAAATATGTGGACTCCGCTTCTCAAAGGTCATTCACGGTCATTCGTGATTGAGAAAGCCTTTTGTGCCAATTTTCAACTTGCCATGTCCCTGGCCTCGTTGCTTTCCAGAGAGCTGTGCCCAAGTTCCTCGGTCGAGTTCACGCGAACGGGCGCTTGACCATATCAACATGTCAAACTTGGAAGCCCAGAAACCTACCAGATGTAAGGGTCTGAAGGCCTCAATCTTTCTGCATGTTCAGTGTTCTTGGTCTTGGGGTCTACAGGAAACCCTGAACATCCACAGTCGTTTTACCCAAATCAATTGCTCCGGGCTTCTTCGATGGATGGACGGACAGCAGCACACAGAAACCATAGCTGTGCAATGCAAGGAAAGGGGCTCAAGCCCATGACATTTAGCAAAACGTCAACATTTTGAGCCAACCTGTGGCTTCGGGCAACACTGTAAGGCCACATTGAAAATGCCGAGAGTCATCGAGAGTCCCACATCTTTATCCCTACCATGTAAACCCGTAATCAACCATCCCCAATTATCGTTTGGGGACCATTTTGCATCATGGTATACCAGCCCAAGTTCATAACCCTCATGGGGATGGGATGGTTTCTGGATGTTTCTGGTCAGTTTACCGAAGTACAGAGATCCGACTCCGGTGCCAGAATGGCCAGCGGATCTCACATTTTCTGCGGACATCCCAGCGGAGTTGTGGGGTGAAACCCATGCCCAGGTCTCCGTGCCAGGGCTACGCAAAATGGCACCAATCTCCAAAATCCATCCTGAAAGCTAAAAGGTTGCCATGAAACAAAAGAAACTCATGGTGGAGTTTGGATGAGTTTGGAACGTCACACAGAGAACTCATGTCACTTCAGAATCAACGGGCAATGGCAGCTTGCCTGGCAACAGTCTGAGAGAAATGCGAACACTTGAGTTACTGACATTACGCCAAGCATCGACGCATCGAGGACAAGGACATTCCATCACCATAAGTTATATAGATACATAATACATATACATCATATACATAATAAGCTATAGGCTATCGTGCTATCAGTATACAATATTCAACAGACATCAAACACGACGAAATAAGTACATCAAAAACGGAATGGACACGCACCAACGGTCAATTGCCGTCCTGTTGACGCTTCATCTGTGTCTTTAGGAACCGGTGCCTCTGAATCAAGGAACGCAGACACCAAACGCCGCTCAAATGGCATCCTTAAAAACTTATAACGGATCATCCCTGTCGGAATGGGTGCCTGGCGGATCAAAAGGTGGCACAGCTGTACACATAGGCATCTAGGCATCTATTCACTAAAAGAGTGCACGACTGCGCCACAGGCCGCTCAATTGGCATCCTTATAACGGTTCGATGTCTTTTGAAATGTGGGCTGTGCAGCACTAGCCAGCTAGTGCTGCACAACTAAGGCCCTTTTGTGTCCACACAACTAAGGCCCTTTTGTGTTGAAGTCCTCGAGGTGAACTATTCGAGTCCTGCCCCAGAACTCCTCAAGGCCCATGGGCAAATTATTGGTCACCTTCCCGGCGCCACTCTTGTACCATGACACGCATCGCTGGTCATCCCAGGCTGTCCATTTCAACTCCTGAGTGATGTAGTCATTGTATTCATCGTGAACTTCTGGTTTCACGGCCAGCTCCTTGTATCCATAGCGTACCATAGCAGCAATGCATTGGCCAACGTACCTACCAGCAATCTCAGCACACCAAACGATACTACCACCTGAGCTGACATTGGTGTTCGGGCCGTAAGTCATGTAGAAATTCGGGAACTTCGGCCTTGTCAACCCCAAATAGGCAGTTGGTTCCAGGCCCCAATCCTCCGAAAGTTCCACCCCACCTTTGCCAAAAATCTTCAAGGAGGCGCTACAGAATCGGGTAGATTGGAAGCCCGTGGCGTAGATGATGACATCTGCGGGAAGAACTTCGCCTTTCGGTCCTACGACCTCAGTACTTCTAATTTCTTGAGCTCGTCCATTGATCAAAGTGACATTGTCTTCCAGCATCATGGTACACCAGTTGTTATCCACCAGCATGCGGGTGCAAATGGGTGGGTACTTTGGCACCATCTTTTCAACCAAGTCAGGGCGAAAGTTCACCTGCCTCTTGATGTATTCTGTCAACTCTTCTTCCAGGGACTTGTTGGCCTCTGACCCCGACTTCAACACATCTAGGTAGGAACCCACAATCTGTCTAAGAGCATTGAAGCGATACCATCTTTCATAAAAAGGAACGTAACGCATGCACCACTGCTCCTCCAGACTGATTGGCCGCTTGTGGTTGGGAATGTCCACATACCATTGTGGAGTGCCCTGAAAAATCGCCAAATGTTTGGCCACCTTCTGGATCTCAGGGCAGATACCCATCGCTGTCGCACCAGTTCCCATGACCACCACGTTTTTGTCCTTGAAGTCCAACCCTGGGATAAAGCGAGCTGTGTGACAAGCTGGGCCCTTGAACTTGTCTTGTCCGGGAATTTTGGGGATGGAGGGATTGGTCAACTGCCCCACGGCCGCCACAAAAACGTTGGAATTCATGACCTTTTCCTCACCATCCTTGCGATATTTCACCTGCCACGTGCTACTGCTCTCATCAAACGTAGCGCTCTCCACAGTTGCACCGGTCACACAATTCTTGGTGATGCCGTACTTGTCACACAATCTCTTGATGTACTCCTTCACCTCGTGACCATAGGCAAAGTAGTACTTCCAATTGGGGTTTGGATCCGAAGAGAACGAATAAGTGATCGAAGGGGTATCACAACGCACCCCTGGATAGATGTTTTGATGCCATGTTCCACTGAGATCAGTGTCACGCTCCAGGATGGTGTAGGGAATGCCGGCCCTCTGGCACCGCATAGCCACCGAGATTCCATGGACCCCGGCGCCACAAATTGCCACGTGGAACTTTGCCAACTTGTCTGCTGGCAGATCGGTGTCAGCCAAAACATCTGGAAAGCCCCGCATTTCATCCATGATGTACTCCAGCTGTAGGTGCGTCAATTCCTTTGAGGTGCCTTTGAAGCCATCCTCCAACATCGGCTTGGCGGCGTGCTCACACAAGTCCTTGAAAATGGGGGAGGCATCGGGTGGAATGGCCGCACGCCCACTGTCGCGGTACTCCATCAGTACGGACGCCAGCTTCACCTTCACGGCCTCTGCACCCTCAGCCAGCCACTTGGCCTCGCCAGTGAGGTGGGCCGTGACGGCCTGGAAAACGCCTAAGTGGTGGCTGCCGACAACGCGCAAGTGGTGCTGGATGGCGTCATCAGTCAGATGCGGCAGCACAGCAGGACCACAGGTCCACTGCTGCATGCTAAAATGTCTCCACATTCCACACCGACTGAGCCGTGGCAGGACCATGAAGGCCCTTCGATTCATGTTGGCGTGGAAGCTTTCACCCAAAAGTGCTATGTAGAAATTAGCAACCAGTTTTGTTGCTGCTCTTCAACATCAATAAGCAAAAAACAATGCTATGGTTTTGTATGGCTTTGTAGCGCCTTGCGTTGACAAATGCTTGATATTGTATATCCCCTATCTTTCTGGACTTCGGTAGTGCTGTAGTGAAAACAACTGGATTTGAAACTTTCGGGCCACAACGGAGGTTGGCTTCGCGGTGTCCGGCAGTGTTCAGGGCTGGTTTCGCATGTCTCCTCTCCTCTGTGGCGCGCTGGGCATGTGATCGCTAATCAGAAAATAGCAGATTCCCGAATAAACATGGAGAAAATTATCGAAGGAAGTTTAAAAGTCAAACTTCCGACAATGTGGACAGATGAAAAGCAGAGCAGGGCAGAGGCAGAGAGAAGAGAAAGATTAGAAGAAAGAAGATCAGAAGAGAAAGAGTCAGAAGAAAGAAGACGCAGATGCGCGAAAAGGTAGGAAAGTCGCGAAACACTGTGTTTTTTCAATGATTTGTGGCTCCTGAGGGTCGAAAAGTAGGCTCGCTAAAGCGGCGGGTGCGGAGCCAGCTGGCCAGATGAGAGATGAAAAAGTGCACGCCGTTGTGGCGCGAAGCACATTTCCAAGTC
>Ga0126342_10017505_pt1 | contig 12386 bp, 12 predicted proteins | sample Cyp1metagenome_FD_92528 | JGI IMG/M metagenome (GOLD analysis project Ga0126342, IMG submission 92528) | Coral microbial communities from Lord Howe Island, Old Settlement Bay, Australia - Cyphastrea 1 metagenome | ecosystem: Host-associated > Invertebrates > Cnidaria > Coral ... | reverse complement strand
CTTCTTTTGCAACATATGCTTCAACGTGCACGTTGCCGGCAACGCTGCGAAAACTGGGCAGTGCATTCGCGCCGCGCGGTCTTGTATGCATGGTAGCTGGATGGCCACAGTGCTTTGATAAATTGGCTGCTAGCAACACCCACAAGAAACACGCTGGGGTGAATCTGACCTTCGCCAAAGGTTCTGGGAAGCCAATACCATGATGAATCTCGGTGTCTGTGCAAGCCCTGGCTGCTGCAAGTTCAAGCAGGATAACGCTTGCTTTTGGCAGTGGACGTACAGAGCTGCCTGTGCCACAGCCGCGCATCTTCCAAACGGACAGGTTTGAGTTTTGGGATTCACAAGCGTCCTGGACGCTCCCTCCAACATCGGCACATCACTGCAAGCCATGTCACAGCCTTCTTTGAGAAACAGCTGGGCGCTTGGACTGTTGCCGACAGCAAAAGGCAATCCATTTAGGGGTTGTGATTTACGGGGACGCCGGGCGCTCAGGAACCTGCATCATGCTTGTGCGTGGCGCTTTTCCACTAGGTTTCCAAATCAAATCGGGCTCAAAGGAAATCACTTCAATGTATTCCATATATTCATGGCATGGGCAAGCTGCAGCAGTCTGCAGCAGTCTTGAATAGCATCGGGTTTCTCTGCAGAATCAAATTCTAGGTCTTCAAGTTTCAGAGAATTGCTGGTTTGAGTTGAAAGATATGTATACTTTCCATCACGGCTGTTCCACCCAGCTGCAACATCGCACTTCCTGTTCAAAATACGTGTGACCAAAACAGCACTACCAATGCTTTGCAAAGTCACAAAATTCATGTTCTGTTCCTGGGCGGTGTGCGGTCGCGGCATACCATACCGTGACAGCAAATGTTTCCCGGAACTTGAAGTGCTGCGGGTGGCTTGATCTTCAATATCATGGCAGCGGAAAGGCAAGGTCAAAATTCACACATTTCGCATCCCAAGAGTTCGCCAAAATTGTGTGGGCAATACTTCAACAAACACACATTGCGGCGCAATACACATGCTGCACTGAACTGAACCGGGGAAACATGCAACCAGCACCATCCTCATGGGGAAGCTAGCCAAGTGAGTTGTTGGGATATCAGATGTAGACAAGACAAATGATCTAGCCATCTGAGCATTTAACACCATGATGGGAATCACACAAAAAGACAGGAGATCACCTGTGGACCTGGGGACTTGTATCGAACCAATCTTGGAAAACAATCCGACAAGCAAGAACCGTACAACCCATGCATTACAGAACGGATAATGAAGCTCCACTAGATCTACACACGAAAATTTCAAAGCCAGAACATGACGAAGTGATCAAGGATCTGCAGATTCGACTGACCCAATGACACCCCAAGCCAGAATGGCAATGGATGTCACATTTTCAGGCGACTTTCCCAGCAACTGTCTTCCTAAGGGAAATGCTCCAGGTTTCATCCTGGCAATTCCAGATACTCATCTGATCAAGTTTGCTTCATTGGCACCAAAAACTGTGTCGCCCAAAGGCCCAGAAGGCAGCTCTTCCTCCGTTATAGTCCACATCGCAAGTTTCTTCGGAAGGGGTCTGAATATGGCAGCAATTGGGGGGAGAATGTCGGCCTCTGAAGTGTCTGCGCCAGATGGAAGGTGCGTCAATTGATTGCAGCCGTCTAGTCTCACAGCCCGACACAGGTTGTGAAAAGAAGTTACCAAACCACATCTTCCACCCCATCCAGGGCGCTGCCGTAGCCCTTCCAGTGTGCATGCTGGCGACTTGGAGGAAATGGCACGGCGGATGTTCGCTGCTGACTTGTATTCCTCAGGATAGAACATCAAAAGTGTAGTATACGATCCTGCATGTCTGGCTGCAAGGCCTTCCGTGCGGTCTCGCATGTTGTAGACGATGGCACCACAGGCAGGCTTCGCAGCTTGGAAGAACCATGATGCCAGTAGGTCCTGAGATGACACAAAGGGGGCACCAGGACACGCAGTGAAGGCTCTCTTTTCCTCTTGGAGCCACTCATCTCTTACGTAGCGCACCCGGAACACAAGGGCACTCCTATTTCCAACAGCGCGCTTTGAAATGCAGTTCTTCATTGGGTTCACAATGTGTTGCTGCAGGATCCAAAACAACCACTTCCCATGCAAAGGCGCATCTGTCAAGCATCTCAAAGGATTGAAACGCACTCTTTTTCGCTCCATAGCCCACACTTCAGCATCCTTGTCCAACATGTTGTGGATGGTGTAAAACGTATGACCATCAGCCACTGCGTGTGACATTGATATCAGCAAACCCCAGTGGCCAGTGGCAGTAAGTGCCATGATCTTACAGATTGGTTCATGTCTGTTCGCCGAGTCCGGTCCAGATTTCACCCAGGCACTGGCTGTCTGCCTTCCCAAGACATCATGCAACTGGTTGGCAACAGCTTTAACGTCTAAGAAACCTTGATAGTCGATCTCCTCACAAACAAATAGTGCAATCTTTCCAGTGCTTGGGTTGGAACAAAGATGTCCGGCAAGCCATGGGTTTGCACAGACAATCTTGGCAACCCGCGAGCGAAGCCAGGACTCTGGACATGAGCCCTGGTATACAGTTGCAGTTCCGAGCGCTGCAAGTCCCAAGGCTTGAACTTCATGTTCATTCAAATCAGTGAATAGACCGGGGAAACCGGGCTGCTCTTTCGTCTTGATCAGAGTCTTTCGAGGGCCATCAAAGCAGCGAACGCAATGGGACATAGTCAGGTGTCAGATTGCAGTTTCAAATGCTCACCATCATGGCACAAGTCAAAGAGAACTCAACAAAATAGACTTGAATGTGATGATGTCCTGATGGCATTGTTCAAAGATCAACTAATTCACGACAAACTATCACCAGATTGTTGCTTGAATTTCGTGACCATGCATGGCTAAAGCATCAGGCACAATGCATCTCACTGTCGCAATCGTCTTGAAATTTATCACGTGCAGTACACCCGACTAAACGATCCGACGGCAAAGCCTCGCTATGGAAGAAATCCCACATCTCCCTTCTATGCTTAGAGTCGAACACGCATGTCGGTCATTTTGTTCCCAATCCACCAGGGTCTCTGAGTTGAATCGCTATGATACATGTCACGTGCCACCTGTACAGTGCGAAGCGAGTCTCAAATCACTTCGTTGCAAACACCAAGAAAATCTTGCAAAGCTTTGGTAGCTCCAAGTCGCCCTCCTGGCAGGGGGAAATAGATTGCAAGTCCCGGCTCTCCCAACACCCAAGAACTGTTAATGCGGTGGAAATTGTTCAAAGTGGAATTTGACAGACCGCTGTTCTACCCCTTGCTTAGCCCTTGCTTCGAAAAAAAAAAATCATCGTTTCTCAAGCCCGCTCCTGTGCTTTGACGACCTTCGTGAAGCCTTTTGTTTTGCAAAGCTCTATGATCTTGTCGACGCGGCCATCCTCTCCATCGTGTACTTCAACCACCATTTGGTTGATGCAGCACCAGGTCGCATCATCGATACCCAGAAGAACTTTCAACTCGGCTCCTTCAACGTCCACCTTCAATAAGTCAATGGTCTGTCCGTGGAGGCCTTGCTCCTTCAGCATATTTGACAACTTGCGCACAGGTGTCTTCATAGTCATTTGCTTACATCCAGACATTCTTTGCTGAATTTGATAGAACATCATCCAAGGCAAAAATGCAAAGAATGCCGGAATCCGCAGCAAGGGAATGCCAAGCAGCTCGCACATGAAGCGAGCTGGAAAGGTTGGAAGGGCACCAAGCTTGATGCTATCCAAATACATCGCACGCACAAAATCAAGTGTCAACTCCTTTTGGTAGAAACTCCTCTGGAACTAAGCTGCTCCCGGCAAGCATTCGAGGCTGATATGTCAAAGAAAGCTCAGTCTCTTCATCCCCCAGCGCAGTTTGGTGGACCACAACTCTGGTCTCCAAAGGGGCCTCAGTATGGCAATAAAGCAAGCACGTTCCACGCCAAAGAAATCAGACTATTGAAAAAACGGATGAAAGGAATTTTGGAAAGGTTCTCAAGCCAAGAAACGTCATTGAGAAGAGTTTTGCCGTCATGCGCATGGAATACAACGCAGCCATGAGTAGCCAAGTTGAGAGAAATTGCCTTCACTAGCAAGGGCAGCGGCTCAAAAACGTGTATCCTGCAAGCACGCGGCAGCTTAAAATTCAATGTGTTGTAAAAGGCGGCTCAGGAACTAGATCATCAAATATCATCAATCTTCCTGGAACCATTTCACAATATGTTCACAACAACTTTGACGCTTAAGTAATCTTAATGTATAAAAGCATGTAAAAGCAATCAGCTGCAGTTCCCTTCTATCAATGTTTTCCACAAGAGCACTCTCATCAAGCCATCAACTCCAAAATTCTGGGGTCTGGGAAGGCAACCCGCCTTGAGCCCTTGTAGTGCTCGGCCACAAAGGCAGAGAAAAATCCAATGTTTCCCCCAACATCCAGGACCAGCGGCCCATGCTGATCTAAAGAGATTTGATGATTGAAGTAGACCTTCTTGAGGAAAATCTCTTCGTAGACAAGTTTGGTGGAATAATCACCAAGGACAACATGGAAGGCATGCTGGCCAAACTGCCGCACTGCAAGCTCATTGCCAAATTCGCCATTGATGCTGTAAAAGGCTTTGCAAAGAGCTGCCCAAAGAATAAAGCAAAGGCAACCTCCCAAACATACCAGCAAAAGCAGCCAAGCGCAGGCAGCTATGTCCATGGCGCGAAAACAGCAAAACTCTACCAGAGCCTGGCTGAGCCCACACCACTGGCTCCTCAAATGTATTCTTTCTCAATGTGTTGCTCTATGTGTTTGCAAGTGCGTTGCAATTGCCAGAAGTGACATCGCAACGACCATTGACACCATGCTCAAGCCCGATTATCATGCAAAGACCTCACAATGTGCCAACAAAAGTGCAAACCAGGGCGGTGACTTCAGTGCACTTTTTATGGCAGCAGAAGCAGTTGAAAGTGAATCACCACAAATCTAGAACTTCCAAACCTGCATGTCCCAACAAGTCTCCCAACGGCCCTTCTGGATCTTCCGGGAGCTTTGCACCTGTGACTGTGCACATTGCCAACCTGTCAGCCTCTGGCCGGAAGATGAGCGCAAAAGGACACCTCATTGCGGGGTAATCTTTCCACACCGAAGTGACTGGAAAGTGCGAGAGCTGCTTACATCCGGGAAGGTTCACATCACGGTAAAACATATGCCAAGCAGTCACTGCTCCACAGCAAGAGCCCGGGCCAGGTGCCTGCCGAGAAGCATCAGGCATGCATGCAGGGCACAAGCGTGTCACTGCACGGCGGATGTTGGCAGCTCTCTTGTACTCCTCCGGGTAGAAAATCAGCATCGTGGTATACAGACCGGCATGTTGAACTCCGAGGCCAGGCATGCGGTCCCGCATGTTGATTGGAATAAATCCACATGCCGGCTGAGTGACTGAAAAAAACCACGAAGCTAACAAATCGTTTGCAGAGACATGTGGTGCGTCAAGATCAGGATCGTGCTGGGACTTCCACCGTTGTAGCCACGCCTCCTTCACATACCTGAGCTCAATGACAGGTTTCTCATTCCTCTTGGGCCAAGGGTTCAGCAACCATAGGAGACGGCAGCAGCTGAAAAACAACCATTTCCAATGCAGCGGCGCTTTCAAGCACGTAAGTGGATTGAATTCGACACGTTCAAACTCCATTGGACACACATCTGAACGAGCGTCCAACATTCCGTGGATTGCGTAGAAGGTGTGGCTGTCAGCAACTGCATGAGACATAGACATCTGCAGGATCCATCTTTGTCTCGTCGGCTCTGTAATAGCTGTAATTTGGCAGAGGGGCTGCGCAGTGTTTGCTACTTCTGATCCAACTTTCACAGTGAAATCCAAAGAGGTGCGGAGAAGGCTCGGAGCATCTTCCACTTTTATGACTTGAAAATGCTTCGTCCAGTTCGGTTGGTCAGGAAACCAAAGAGCGAGTTTCCCATCTTTTGGGTTGGTCTTCAAGACCCCAGCCACCCAAGGATTTGACTCAAGGATATCTTGAACACGACCTTCAAGCCACGCTTCTGGGCAGCATCCTTCATAGAGAGTAGCAGTTGTCTGCGGAGGAAGCTGGAGACTTTGGATTTCAGAGGGATTCAGAGCGACGAAGGTGCCTCTGCTGCCTCTGACTCCGGCTTCACCGCCATGTTCGGAGGTGTTTTGGCAAAAGCAAACCCGAATGGCATCGAGAAGGCCGCACGTGCCCCAAGTGGACATTGAAAAATCAAGCTATCAAACAGGAAAGCTCTGCATGAGTTTCCTCCAGACGTATTCTCAATAGTAATATTTTGATTAACTATTTGTGAGTTGTGAGAAGAGTATTGGGTATGTCTTCTTCCGGACGGTTTTGTATGAACACGGGTAGATATGCATAAGGCTGTGCATCATTCTTAGATCATCTAAGTTGCGCGCATTGGGTGGGAAGAAACTGGTGCCATGTGTTGAATACTCTCCTCCTCTAGCCGACACTGCACTCAGTCTGATTTGTAGTGCCAAAAATGTATCTTACATACTTGAAAACTCAAAGCCAAAGTTCCGCTGATCAACAATCCCTGTCAAATGTTGGGGGCACACTCACAGCCAAGGACTTTGCTGCTTCAGTTCCGAGGTATTCCTGCCCTCCAACGCGTTTGTCGCAGCAAATCATTCGGACCATCTGTGCAAGGTCGCGAAGTGCGGTTCAAGCTTCCCAACCAGCATTTTATCATGGGCACAAGGGAAAAAGGGGCATTTGTTCTTAGACTCTTAGACAACACACAGAAAAACAGTGTGTTTTCACATCTGAACAGGATGTTTTGACATGTCGGGGCCTGTGAGCTGTGATAAAAGAACACCTCAGAGCATCACAACTGGAAGCTGCATATAGCCTCTTGTGCTGAGCAAAAGGATTGAAGTTGTGTCAGGGGTAGGTTTGTTTAATAAGCTCCGCACAAATTGAGCACAAAGCTAAATTGGGCATTGTTTCATTTTTTCAAGTTGCGTTCTGCTCTTGCTGGGTTTTCAAGGTGTTTCCACTCATGTGAGATAGTGGGCGCTTACCACTCTGCAGTTTCCTTCTCTGAATTGAATGCTGTGGGGATAAATTGATTGCATGATGTATATATATATTATATATATTATATTATATTAATATATATATGTGTGTGTGACATGGTTCAAATTCAGCAGCCGCCAACTTTGGTAGTGACGTGGGAGCTGAGTGATCGACTTCGCTCCGCCAGACTTGATCGGCTTGACTCCGCACAAGTCCAGTGTGGCAATGTCCAAAGTACCCTCTGGTTATGTCAAAATAGCTATTGAAAATGACCATTTATAGTGGATTTTCCCATTAAAAAAGGTGATTTTCCATAGCTATGTTAGTTTACCAGAGGGTAGAAGGCTTTTTAACAATGGAGTCCAAGAATGTCCAAGAGCCATTGAATGTTCGGGATAGAGTTGCAAGCCAAAGGTCGGATTTGAAGTTCTTTCCACAATGTCTGCTGTAAAAACAATTACAGTACCTGCCTCAGCAAGCGCAGAAAAGGGAGCATCCACACACAAAACCCTAGTCTCCTGCTGAAAGATGATCACCGCTGGTCCGAGAACTATTTCAGATATGTTTCAACATGTTTCAACCAATATTGCCACGTGACGGACAATTTATACATCTACCTCTCTCCTAGCCGCAAGACCCAATGTAGCTGTAACGAATAGGAATATAACATAGACTACATAGACTACATAGATTACATGTGAAAAAGCATATGAAAAAAACATATGAAAAAACATGTGAAAAAACATATGAAAAAACATATTTACATAATATCCAACAGTCTGAGCCCAAAATTCTTGCAGTTCAACACCCAGCTGGGTCCCCAGTGACTCGTCCCAGGTCTCCAAAGAACAAAGCGGAGATACGAAGCCAAAAGGCATACAGAAACCACCAACGACCAACAAACGACACACGGTGGTGGGGCGATGCACCCTGCAAGGCGTGCAAAGTGTGGGAAAACCAGCAGTTTTTAACCTCCCAAAGAAAGCAGATATCAGATGACTGAATTCCCGATGGTTTGCTTTGTGAGACTTTGGCTGAAAAGTGTTTGAAGTTTTGAAGAGATTTCTGAAACCCTCTCTTTCATCCGTTTTATCCAGCAGGGAGCTCTGAGCTCTTCCTGATGGTTTAGCCACTGCCTTGTCAAAGAACCTTTCTTTCACTCTGCTCTATGTAAGCTCGGCCAATGAAGCGAAGCCAACTATTCACAAATCAACATACCAAGAAAGTGACAGACGCGAAAGGGTAGAAAGAACACTGGCAGACTTATCATTGTTTTCTTGAAAACGCATCTGATTGCGTTCTTGTGGTTCCCTTCACCTGCAATCTCCTTGCGAAAGGATGCACGCTGATTTTTTGCCCTTGGTGAAACTGCTTGAACACCCTCTGTTCATTCTCTTCAAGCTTGAACCCAGAGGAACCAAGTCCTAAGCTCGTTAACGTCTCAGAACGTCCTTGGGACGCGCTGGAAATGGCAGATCGCTTCTGCTCTCTTGTGAAACACGCTGCAGCACAGCAAAAATCTTGCACAGTGAGCGTTGTGCTTGTGCGAACTTGGCTGTGCTATCAGACTCCCAGAAAATATCTGGTAAAGCAAAGCAGAGTGATCATCACTGCCTGCCGTCCAAGCAAGTCGAAGAGCATCAAACTGCCACAGAATCCAGGCGCAAAACTTCAACACGCCAGGCTGGCCAATGTGCTTTGCAGAGATGAATTGCAGTCAACATCACACACCAACACCTCCACCTGAACAGATTCACTGGAGCGCTCACTTGAAAGCAATTCCATCTCGGGCTGCTCAGAGCTACTTAGATGCTGCTCAAATGACAATCTTCTTTGGTTTGATTGGTCTATTGAGATTATTGCGTTCTATTTCTTCAACCTTGCACCGTCACCAGTCCCGCCTCTGATGACGTTCCATCCATTCCAATGACTCCAGAGTCCTTTCGACAAAGTCTTCTGAAGAATCAGCAAAAGTGAAACTGAGAACTGGCAGTGTGTCAAAACCAATAGTACCCCTGTAGTTCACATCAAAATAGCTGGTAAATGGATGTTCATCCCCCTAAAAATTGTATTAATAGGTATTGATCCATACCCAACCAATGTTCTGCGGACTCACTTAATGTCACAGAAAACTGTTGGCACCAGCGGGTTTTCAACAAGTCATTCAACGAGTCACCCGTCCTTGACCGTCGTGAGGTCCCTACAGATGTCTCCAACAACTTGAGCGCATTCATCTGACCATTGCCTTGCGAACAGCTGACTCCAATGCAACTAATGTGTGTGGGAATGTGTGGGATAAAGATCTAACGACTGCACGGACTAAGGCTTCCACTTCGCGCAGTACATCTGCACAAACATCAAATGTAGTCAGAATGCACTGCTTTTCGTCCAAAACTTTCCGGTGATGCCAGGTACATATTCTTGATTTCATGAAAAGTGGTGTGTGTATTCGGCGATTTGGTTTTCTCAATAAGACATTGGAAAACCTGAATCTGAACCCACCTCGCATTTGATCTGCTCACAAGGTGTGAGCTTCTTCCCGCGAGAAGGCTCTTCAGCCTCCAGCTTTCGGATGGTGCTGAAATGTGCGGAAATGTACTAAAGATGCACAAAGAACTGCTGTTCATTGCTGCTATGTTTTCCTTCTCTAGGACTCTCTGTCATGACTTCCCCCATGTAGAGAAAAATCACAGCTTGAAATGAGAAAATTGCCGGAAGGCCTTACAGCTCCTGATGCAGCGTTGTACGAACTCCTCATTGCAGACGTGGGTGTAGGCTGTCACGCAGCGATCGCGCTTGAAGCTCGCCTGTTCGTGCTCGCTTTCATCATCCACAGTGACAAATATTCTACAAAAGAACAATGGGTTTGTTTGAAATTTTCCTCATAAAATGGTTGTTTTTGGGTATATGGGGTATAACTTGGACATGCCCACATTAAATGGTAGTAGAAGCTACCGGAAGAAAAATTGGAAAATTGGGCTGCTTTGCCCTCCCAGTTCCGTCGTACTTTTCTCTTCAACAAATCGTTATCCATCATCACAGCCCTCGAGCTGCCAACTGGCACTCGTTTCAATGTGTTTCAAGCTGTTCCAATTTCCAATTTGGGCTAAGGGCCTCCATTCCGGCTGCACAGCTCTCACAGTCAGCAATACGAGTGGAACCCGCATTCGAAACCTCGGCTTCACGGAATTTATGGATGACTTCAACACGCACGAAGACGGGGGTTCTTTTTGGTGGTGCTCCCCAAAATCATCCAGAATTGATCGTTTATGATGTTTATGGGGAAAACAATGATTTGGAGGTAACCCAAGTGAGGGAAACAGACATCTTCTTCCATATGAATGAAAACAGAACGGTCAGAATGGTGGGTGAAATGATCAGGACTTATGACAAATCTGCGATGTGTCACATAGGCCAATACTGAGACACAACGGCAGGTGGGTAAATCCACTGTGAAAAATGTGAAAATACATGAAAATCCCCGCGTGACTGTGCAAACCATGCAAACTCTTAGGAACAAGACTGACTTCGAAGACAGACTGAGAAAGTGGCCCGGGGCCCTTCCCGAGTCGGTTGCGTGTTGTCAGGACACCTTTTCCGATGCTTGGGCTAGAAGCACAGCGACAGCCACTAACAGAAATTGAAAGAAAGTTCTTTCCATTTGGCCTCGTAAAGGTATCGCATCCATTGCAGAAGTCTCCCGGTTCACATAGGATGCACTCGTAGATGCCGCGCCAAGACAACTGTGCAAATGCCGGATGAAAGGTAACGAATGGTAGCCTGGTGGATCATCCTTTGATGTGCAAAAAAAAACGTGAGCACTCAAGCCTCGAGATCCTTCTTCAAACCATAACAGGGAGCTTCGTAGCAAGTTGCACAGCACCTTTCACCAGTCCACTTCAAAGCAGGTATCAAAGCTTGCAGGTCGATGTAGGTCAGTGTAGTGGAATTTGAGCTTGGTTTCCTAAGGCTCTACAGTTGTGCTGCTTTTCTCAAGATGTCCGGCCTGAAATAGCCAGGGGGACAAACCGGTTCGTAGCAGATGTCAGAGCCGTAGATGGGGTCCTGCAGCCGAAGAGTTTTGAGGACAGCACGACAACACCCGATTTCCATGTGGGTATTGTCTGAAAATTGGCTACCCTCTGGTAATTTAACCTAACTATGGAAAGATCCACCATTTTCAATGGGAAAATCCACTATAAATCACCATTTTCAATAGCTATGTTAGTTTACCAGAGGCTACCCTCCCAAATTTTCATCATGTCAATGGGAAAATCCACTATTTTCAATGGGAAAATCACCATTTCAATGGGAAAATCCACTATTCATCACCATGTCATCACCATTTCATCACCATTTTCCCCATGATCCGCTGTCCGGGCAGCCACATGGTTCGGAGTCGGTGGGCCGAGGTGCTGCTGGGATCACTTGACCTGTGCCATAGCGTACATCTCTAGCTAGGTGATCGATTCAATGAGAAAACCATAGGAAAACCATAGGAAAATGGTGGTTTAATGGGATTTAATGGGATTTAATGACACTGATTTACTCAATGGATTGGTTTGTTGGGGAAAAATTTTAACCGGAAACCCATGGGTTTTTACCATCAAATTTGATGGGCTTTCCGGTTAAAATGTTCCCATCATCCAATTCTATGCCATAAATGTGGGAAAATGTTGGATTGGATCAATCGGATCCAGGATGATCCAGGATGACTTTCCAGGAAAATCACACGAAATCACATGAAATCACATGAAATCACATGGATCCTGAAAATTCCTGAAATATACAGTATCCAGAAATCAGATGAAATCAGAAATCACACTAACAATATCCAAAGTTCTGATCAAACTTGATGGAAATTGAACCCTGGACCAGACCTCTGCCCAGCGTCACCAAGGAAATGAGCGACGCTAAAAGCATCATCGCAATTTGCTGCGGTGGCTCTCGAAGTAATCGTGGAAAGGGAGATCAAAATGGAAAGTGATCTGCCCCCAAGATTGAAAATGGTGGTTCTATTCCATCCATCTCTCTCTCTCTCTCTCTCTCCCTCTGGAGACTCTCGAGACTCTCGCTCTCTGGGCCTTTTCTAGTCCGAGTTGGAAGTCGTATTTCAGGAATGTCTTGCCACTTATTGCCATTCATTGCCGTGCATTGCGCGATATGTACGCATGTGTATATATATATATATTGTGAATTGGTAACAGAGGCTCCCTGATCCCAAGCACCAATCAGATGCACCTGCAAGGCTGCGGCCGCGCAGCTGTTTTCACCAAATCGCACTGCCTATGCGATGTTTCGCCAACCACGGCGT
>Ga0126342_10017504_pt1 | contig 12386 bp, 10 predicted proteins | sample Cyp1metagenome_FD_92528 | JGI IMG/M metagenome (GOLD analysis project Ga0126342, IMG submission 92528) | Coral microbial communities from Lord Howe Island, Old Settlement Bay, Australia - Cyphastrea 1 metagenome | ecosystem: Host-associated > Invertebrates > Cnidaria > Coral ... | reverse complement strand
TAGTGATTAGTAGTGATTTATAGTGATTAGTAGTGATTCATAGTGATTAGTAGTGATTTATAGTGATTAGTAGTGATTTATAGTGATTAGTAGTGATTTATAGTGATCCTGAATCTGATTTATCTGATTTCTGATCCATCTAGATCCGATCGATCCTGATTTCTCAAGGCCATCCACTTCAATGGCGAAAGAACTGGGGCCCCCAGGCAATCATCTGGGATGTAGCGCGTGGCAGGCCAGGTCTGTTCCTGTAAAGCCTTGGCCATCCAAAGGCCATCCAAAGGGCTCAAAGGGTGGGATGTGAAGATAGGAATATGAGTTCCATTGAATGTATTATGGTGATACGGTGGATGGTTGCGAAATCCTGCACCACCTTGGATGGTTGAAACCCCCTATAAATACTCTATAAATAATGGTGTAAACCACCTATCAACTGATATTTATGGGAATATTTTTCATAGTATATCAATATGAATATGAATGGAAATAGAATGGAATATTGATGGGATATGAATAATAGGATATGAATGCGATAATAGTTCCATGGGATAATAGAATATACTGGAAGATTGTCATGTCAATTCTCCTGGAATCTTCGTGGTATTTTTTCAGTTCATTGTTTCCCCATGGAGGTTAACTAGGCAGGCAATGGATGGTCGAATAGCTCCAGAATCCACGGTTTAGCGTCCCTGGAGTCGTTCATTGCGGGCTGGATTTAGGTGTGATTCTTTATTCAGTTATTCGAACCGGAGGTGGAACAGCCGTATTGATTCAAGTGACTGATAGACAATTTTGTTCATAGTCATGGGAGTATCGCAACCTAAGAAAAGATGCCCAAAATTGTCTCAGTGAACCCTGGATAGTACCCTCTGGTAAACTAACATAGCTATTGAAAATGACCATTTATAGTGAGTTTTCCCATTAAAAATGGCCATGTTCAATAGCTATGTTAAATTACCAGAGGGTATGCCACAGATGTTTCCCCCATAGAACTTCCTGGCTCTTCCAACGTTTCTGTAGACGAGAACATCTGGCACTCGACCCATCGACCCAGCCCCATATCGCTGGCGAACACTGGCAGCATAGAGCAGCAGGTAGTCACTGGAACCGATGGCTGTCTCCGCAGCGATGTTGATCTGCGAAAAGAATAGAGATCTTGGAAGGAAAACCCATGGGATTATTGATCTATATATCACATATATATTATATTATATTGATATTATATTGATATTATATTATATTGATATTATATTATATTATATTATATTGATATTATATTATATTATATTGATATTATATTATATCATTATATAACATTATATATATACATATATATATAATCTGCTGCGTTTTAGATGGTTGATACACATGGTTGATCCAGTCGCTTGGAGATGGGGGCCTGGGAACCACTGTTGCCTTGGGATATGTTCTCAATGCAATTTGTAAACCAACTTGTAGCTGGGTCCAGCAACAAAATCTAGTTGCTGGTTGACCTACCCCAACTGTTTCTGGAAAGCCATTCAAAATTCCATGGTTCCAGTCACCACCAAGCAGAAATTTCAAGGGAAAAGAATGTTTTGCCCCAAAGAATCATGGCTTCGTCCTTTCCAATGCACGCTTTCCATCGCTTTCGACATTCCATCTCTGCGCTCCGAGGTCCCAGGCAAAGTTCCACCAAATGCTGGTGCCAAGCAGCAGGTCCTACGGATTCAACAGGATTTAAGGAGGGATTCCACCTCCGAACATGGGATTTTGGTTGGGATTCCACCTTCACTCCCCATGCTTCGCCATAGTTTTTTCACGTTAAAGCCATAGTTTAAGCCATAGTTTTCAGCTGCCTTCCCAGTTCTTGTTGGGAATCAACCGCTAGGAAATGCTCCCGAGCTGAGAAGGGTAATAGTCATGGTAATAGTAATGGTGATGGTAGATGAAGCATATGATCCAACCAATGATAAATAAATAAATGGTATGAATATGTATGAATATTCAAAAAATTCTAGTAACCCAGCTTTGCAACTCAGGTTCCAGGCTTCTCCAGGATTCCAAACCTACAAAAATCACACCCAACAGCCACTGTTGGGAATTCCAAAGGATTACAACAATGAATGGTGATATAACTGCCATTATATTGGCTACCCTCTGGTAAACTAACGTAACTATGGGAAATCACCATTTTTAATGGGTAAATCCACTACTTCTATGGCCATGTTCAATAGCTATGTTAGTTTACCGGAGGGTAGATTTGGCTAGGAGAATCTCTGAACTAATCCTAACTAATCATCAACCAACTCAACATTTACAGGACCTGGATGGTGGCCCATCCCAAGAAAAGAAAATGGTGGTGGTGTGACCCTGGTTATACATGGGCTGCAGTTCCGGCCACAGCTATGGGCTCCTAATGATGTATATATATAATTATTTAGATTAATTAATTAATTAATTAATTAACCAACTTAGTAGCTAGTTATAGGATGTTATAATTCCATTCAGAAAACGGTGAAAACAGTTTTTTGGGGCCATCACAAAAAAGGGCCGTCCAGTTATCCCGCCTGGGTGGGAGTCCACAGATTCCAGTCGCCCCAAGAATCCGTACCATAGCCTGGATGTTCACCAACAGTCCCGGTCACCAAGAAATGCTATGCTGGTTGGTGGTTTCAACCCCTCTGAAAAATATTAGTCAGTTGGGGTTACTATTCCCAATATATGGAAAAATAAAAAAATGTTCCAAGCCACCAACCAGTATGGGATATCTAGCAATATCTTATCATATCATCATATCTGGGTAAATTATAATAATTCACTGATTTGAACTAAGGCCATTTGGGGATGATTTCCCTTGTTAGCCATGATTCCAGTGAGGGAGAACAGTGAGGTCGTTATAATTTACCCAGATCATATCTACAATGGAGATATCCCCATAGCTGGATGGTTTCATGGAAAATCCGAAAATAAAATAGATGATTTGGAGGTACCCCGATTGAAATGGAAACCTCCATATGGTCCATATAGCAATATCTTATCATATCTAGTCTTGTCCGAAAACTGAAAATTACCCCTAGCATTGTATATATATATTTCAAGATTATATAATGGGAGATTGATGATCAAGCATGGGATTTGGGGGTGGCCTACTTTCAGACAAACCCAAATGTCGACCCCAAGACTCCTATTTGACTGGATGGATTCTACGCGGACATAGAAATTGCTGCAAACGGCTGTTTTTCTCGAACCTGGTGTCCATCATTGTTCTGTTCAGCTGACCATGACTATGTTGATTTAAAAGAGTGTTATCATCACCAGGGCTGCTCCAACTTGAATCATAGCCACTAGGGGAGGTAAATTGGTAATATGATGTCTTTATTTACTCAGTTTCCCCCTGTTGTATCTGGGGTGGCAGGGGAGCAGCCCTGACAATCAGCTGAAAAATGGGGTCGGATGATGCTCCTCGAAAGACTTGGAAGTGGTTAGCCAATAACCGCAGGCTTCTTTGACTCATGCGAAATACTGGACCAATCAACAAGGTTACATATATCCAAGAGATTCCAAGAGTCATGGGGATAGTTTCTGAGCCATGGTGAGGAAACGCCCCCTTCTTGGGGTTATCCGGTTATCCGATGTACGGAATGCAACCTTACTGAGATGATCTTGTCAACCTAGGATGAGTGAGTTCGCCCCAAAAAAATCAAAGGATGCTACCCTATTTTGATACAAATTTGATGTAGTATGTCACTTTTTGTGGTCGGGTAACCCCCAAGTTATATCTCCCAACACAGTTTGTCCAAAAAATCCGCGGAGATCCGCCTTGAACACCCGTGAAACTCCGTGGTGGTCGGTTCACAGATATGTCCTCTATGACCGCATGGCCTTTTTGGGGCTACACAACGTGCAATTCACACACACACACGTGTCCAAACATTTCCAGGAGATGTTTCACCCCAAAAAATGGAGATCAAAAACATGATTTTAACCCATTTCGTGCTGTTTGTCTCCTCTATGTTTGCTTGAATCTCTCCATTCATGGCTCGGCCCAGAAGCTGTGGCTCAGCCGACCAAAGTGGAGGTTGTAGTGCGTCACCAGCGACTCCGCAACTGGCACATCCTAACGGCCAAGGTTTGAAGGGTGTAAAATCAAGGGCAAAACCCTGGGAAGTTGAGGTTGTTACAATTCATCCAGATTAACATATGGCAACAGGGGATTCACGTATGTTTTGTTAACCCCATCATCTGCCCCTGATTCAAAGAAAACATATGGTTCTATAAGGTTAAATCATGTAGAAAATCCCCAGGTCTAAATCCATGTTTTTTTGGCTTACCATCTGGTTATTTAACAGTTCGCCATGGAAAGATCCACCATTTTTAAGAACGGTAAACCATCTATTTCTATGGGCCATCTATACCATGGCTATGTTAGTCATAACCAGAGGGTAATGGACGTTGATTGTAATGATCTGGATTTCACCAACAAAAATCAGGGGAAAAACCGGTCTCATCTGCGTCCAGTGGCCCAGACCACCGACCCTCCAAGCTCGCCCAGGTCTAAATCCAGGTCGTCGATGTTGAGATTTGTCACCTGGAAAACGCCAGGTGATAGGGATTTCACCAACAAATATGGAGGATGGATGGATGGATGGATGGATGGATGGATGGATGGATGGATGGATGGATAGATAGATAGATAGATAGTTGGGGATATTTCATGGAAATTCATGGGATCTTAAGGCCCCACACATTCGATGTTTATCGCTGAGAACATCATCGAACTGTTGCTGGGGGATTTTCCAGCCAGCGGGTCCCATGGGCCACGACTAAAGTCCCAGTTCTTACGAAGCATTGGGTTGGTTTAAGGGAAAATCTACAGGAAACCCATGGGTTTTTACCATCAAATATAGGGTTTTCCTGTAAATTTTCCCATCATCCAATTCTATGAATCAAATGTTGGTATGTTTAATGTTCATAACAACTGGGAGTAAATAACATTATAACATATTATAACCATATAACATATGATTAATGTTCATAAGCATCAGTTATAACAACTCATTAAACATATCATATGGTGATATAACCATATAACATCAAATGTTCATCGGTTATATCACCATATGATATGTTTAATGAGTAAACCCCCGTTTAAAAAGATAGCAGAAATTGAATTTAGTGCCATGTCACTTGGGTTTGCCTTGCTATTGTTTAAAGGTTTTCTCTGGGTTACTCTATACCATGATCGCCTCAAAATTGACGAACCAATGCACCATCTTTACCATCGAAATCAACAATCTTTTACCATATGATGGAACCAGAGGGTATCTTAAAAAAATCCCATGAATTCCCATGATCTTCCCATTGTTATGAGGATTAATTCCCATATAAATCCCATTAGTAAAAATCCCGATCTAAGATCAGGATTCATTCCCATAAAAATATATAAAAATGATGGTTCATCCTCAATTTTTACTAACCCACCCGGCTCTACACACTGTCGGCCGAACCTGAAAGTTGGTATCGCTCACGTTTTTCCAGGTCGGGGTGGTCTGCTCCTCCAAAGTTGACACCGTGTGGACCAAGACCTGGCGAACATGGCAAGGTGCAAGATGGCCATGGTGATCTAACCGTGGAAAAATGGTGATTTACAGGAAATGTAGAGAGGATGGACTGGGGATTTATAGGGATTTGTTATGGGATTTGTTATGGGATATGATGTGGGATATCATCGGGATAGCTTATGAGAATTGGATATGAAAATGGGATAATTTCATGATGATTTAACCGCAAACAATTGGGATTCGATGGGATTTAAGCAATGGGAATATCTTGTGGTATGTTGGGGGTTTAAGCATCATAATGAGAGTGAGAGCTTAGAACCATCCAACTGGGTTGCTCCCAGCCAGATACAGGTGGGAGGTGTTTTTGGGTAAACTCCCGCTATGATTTGACTGCAATTGGCTGGAAGAAGCCGCCGTTTAAATTTGGCATATTCTACCGGCATGTGATGTTCGGATATGATGCAGAGAGCCAACTTGGCCATCAGATCAGAGGCAAAAACCATCATTTTTTGGGGGGGTCCATAAATGGGATCTGCTACAGGATCCCCAAAATGCTTCTTATAATGATATAGTTTTAGTGGATCCGAAAATAAAAATTAGAACCACTTAAAATCCAAATGGTATCCCAATAGCTGGATGGTTTATTTCATGGAAAATCCGAAAATAAAATCGATGATTTGGGGGTACCCCCCATTTTGAAAACCTCCATATGGATTTTAAGATGACTAGGTCTTATCCACAGTCTGGAAATCACCAAGAGGCGTCTCTGAGGCCTTGCCAAAAGATCGAACTCTTCTACGTGCGGATTCATGTGTACATCTGCATGTATATGTATATAATTGTATATATATATATATGTAGTATAGTCATGTATAGTCTACTGTGCATATATATATATATACAGTATACACTACATATATGAAATTGCGTGTTCAGCTTTCGAAAACTAGGAGTTCAGACACTATCAGGTCACTATCACGTGATGCCTCCATCCCCATGTGGAATGGCCCAAGACACGTGGGTCACTTGGGTGGGCTGCAGAACGCAGGGCCGAATCCCTGACGTGTAGTCACCTGAGCCATGGTCATGGGGACATCCCATTGTGGGCATGTGTCCCGATAAAAGACCCACTGGGGTATAGCCTCAAAATATAACTGGTTTAGATTGTCCGTGTTCATCATTTATACCATGACAATACTTGAGGGTTTGTAAAAACCCCGAGCCCTTTCAAATGGTTTTTCCAGAAGTTATCGTTTTTTTGTCCTCTTATCGTTTTTCCAAGCGCTGGCTTCACACCTTGATGAAAGAATTCACATGAGCGAGGAAAGGGAAAAGGAAAAGGAATAGTAAAGGAAGGGAAAGGAAAGAATAGAAAAGGGAGAGGAAAAGGAAAGAGAAAGGAAAAGGAAAGGGAAAGGAAAAGGAAAGGGAAAGGAAAAAGAACGCGAAAGGAAAACGAAAACGAAAGGAAAAGGAACGGAAAAGGAAACGAAAAAGGAAAGGAAAAAGGAAAGGAAAAAGGAAAGGAGAAGAAAAAGGAAGAGTAAAGGAAGAAACAGGAAAAAGGAAAAAGGAAAAGAAAGGGAGAGGAAAGGGAGAGGAAAAGGGAAAAAGGCAGTGTCTCACACGGAGCATTTTTGATGTCAAAAGTTATCGTTTTCGTTATCGTTTTGGTATCGTTCGTGAATCCTGTGTGTGTGTGTTCCTTTTTTGGGGGAAATGGCTGCAATCATCAAAAAAGGAGTGTAGCGACCACCTACCAGGCACCTTCCTTGTGCAGAATCTGCGCCATTACGACAACAAACAATGAAGGAAGATACCAAAAACGCTAAATAGCCGCAGAATGATGGAAAAATCAAGAACTTTGGATTTCAAGAGTCTGGAAATAGATCATTAACATAACCAACGTGATCGTTTTCTTTTCCTCTTATCGTTTTTTCGAGTGAAAGCTAAAAATGGCTCATGGGGGATCATGGAAGACTAAACGAATAGGCACGGGGTTTTTACAAACTCCCACTTTGGATGCACATCCCAAGAATCACCAATGAATCTGCTTGCAGGGGGGCATTGCTGAAAATTCGTCGCAAGTCCCTGGGGGTGCCATAATTGTCATTTTGCTTCTATGGGGAAAGGTAAAAAAAAAACACATCGAAGATAAAAAATTGGCGTTGTCTGAAAATAGGGTACCCCCAAAATCCCATGAAAACATCATTTTCCTTATGAAAAATGGCCATTTGGGGAATAAAAACCCCATTTTCAGATACACTCAACTTGAACCATCTTCTAAGTGGCACTTCAGAGGGGTGGCTCTGTAGTCATCGTCTTCATTACCAGAGGGAAAATACCCATGATATTGAAAATGTGTTGATGCTATTCCCATAATTATACATAAGGTGTATTTTTGTGTGTATATTTATATAGTATTGTATATCTATAATCAATTTGAAACCCTCCATGTTTCCATCATCTTTGATCTAGTTCCCATTCCCATTGTGACATCCATTCCGTCCAAAAAAGAACCGACGCCAGGGGCACAGTAGGGCAAGGCCGTGTTCGCTGGCACGCTCCCCTCATTGGTTCCCACGGGCACTTCCGGAGCAGCCGTGATCCTGCAGATCCAACGGGGGGAGTTTTTCAGTGACAGAATGGGGAGTTCAACCAACAAATTTCAATGTGTATAGATATATATATATATATACGTATATGTGTATATATATATATATATATAGTTATGTATATATATGTATATATATATATATATAATTATATATATATATGTAATTATTACATTTGTAATTATATATGTATGTATACCTACATATACATATTCCTGTGTAAATGTAAATGTAAAAATTAAAAAAAAAAAAACATATACATACATACATATATATATATATCATATAATTCATATAATCAATGATTATATCATCATATTATATAATCATATATATATACATGTGTGTGTGCCATATAAGTATATATAAGTATTCTCTGTATGTGTATATATATATACATATTTGCATTGGGAGTTTGAATGGAATTCAACTCAAACAACCAAGATGCAAATAGTAGCCTAGTGGCCTAGTCGTTGAAGATAGTGAAATTCATGGTTTACCAAGATGGTTGCCATCAACGGTGATGTCAGCCATGAAACCGCTAGGTTTGTTCTAGCTTGAATGATAGTCAGAAATCCCAATCATTACACATCTGTTTGTGTAGTAAATGTATAGTAAATGTATAGTAAATGTATAGTAAATGTAACATGCCCTAAGGGTGTCTTATCCATATTCAACTTTCTTTCAGGGTCAAACCGAAATATATATATCTGGCTCAAGGTCTAGCAAGGTCATTGACACTCCTTCTGGGATGGTTTTTTTTTCCCTTGCAACGCTTGGAAACCCTCAGAAACCTGACTCAACCAGAAATGGTGTGCAGTTTGGCATCAAATCGACCAATTCTCCTTTTGAAAATCACCATCCACTGCAGAAACCCTCTTGTACGAAAATCTACGATTTTTGGAGAATCCCATCGTAGGATGTTTTAATCTTGGCGTCAATTGGATTCCTTCCCCCATCTTCCCTCAACAGACTCAACAGCCAACCTTTCTGCTGCCGAGACCTCAGCCTAGTCGGCGGTGTGACCGGCGTCATTGCCGTCGCAACGCCAATAGATGAAGAGCAAAATAGCCATGGTGGATTTCAAACTCACATCCGAGACTGTGTAGAAACGCTGGCAGGCATAGGAACTGAAAAACCCCCAGAGACTGCAGAGATAAACGCAGGTGTAGATGATAAACATGCATTCCTTCGCGATGATGCTGTAGCCCTTCAGGGCCGGTTGGCTTGTCAACAAAAGTCGGTCACAAACCAGCACAATTTCATCCACAATGACCACCACGTAGGCCACGCAGCCCAAGGTGTTCAGGATCCAACCCATCCAAGGGTCAGCAACTACGCAGCCCAAGAAACAGGCCCAGCAATATGCCCACGTCGCAGCTTGTTGGGGGAAGATCCGGAGCAGCACGCTGCATGCCGTCCTAAGGGATCCAGACGTGGTAAAGCAAAACACGATCTGAGATCATGTGATGTGATACAAAAAACTTGGAGAATTCAATGGATGTACCCTCTGGTTATTTAACATAGCCATGGAAATGGTCCATTTATAGATGATTTTCCCAGCTAGAAACCTCTATTTATAAGGGATTGTCCATGGCTACGGTAGTCATAACCAGATGGTAATCGCATGGTGGGTACTGGACCAATCTTACGATTCGAGACGCTTCCCCAAATCTTGATATGAGGCTCCAGGAGTACGCTTGTTTTAAAGCGCTTAGTCGGGTTTCTGGTCATCCATTATAGGGCGGGTATAAGTTCATGAACATCAAGGTGGGAATTGCAAAGGACCAGCCGATCCAACGAGTCATGTAGATGGGCCTGTAGTCAACACACCGCCTTGGATGTTGCTTCAGGAGCTACAATCACTGCCTTTCCTAAAGTACAGATCAGTACAGTATGTTATATGTATATGATATGTATATAATTGATTATAGCAAATAAAAAAGCACAAAAAAGTACAGGGCCAATGGGTTTGTCTGGCAATAAGGTGCCCCCAACCCCTCTGGTTTAGATCATCTGTTCCTATGAAAATGCTGTTTGGGGGTATCCTCTATGTTTAGACACATCCATATAGATTCCCCATGGATCAAATTGGTGGATTTTTTTCATGGATTCAATCCCAAGCTTTTTTCAACGACTTGGCAGCTCGGGGACTGATTCCAATAGGCAAAATCATACCCCTCAGACAGCAGCGTGTAGTAAGCGATCTTCACGGTGAATTCCCACATGGATACTCGGCAGATCATCAACATTCGATGACGCGGTCTGCGCGAGCACATTTCACGGAAATGAAACAAGGCGAGCAAAAGCAACGGCACTACCAGCACGTGACGAGCCACGGCAAAAAGGGCGATTTCATCCGGGTTCACATCCAGGTAGTAGGGACCGAGTGGCCAGTAGACATGAGCAATCAAGCAGCAAGCAACCTGTGCCACTGTGAAATGCACACACCATCTGGCCGAAGACGGCCAGTTGTTCCAAATTTTCAACATAATGGGGGTGAGCAAAATAATCGAGGCACCACCCGTTGGCCGAGAATAGACGGCTCAAAACCTGGTTCTTGAGCATTGGAACACTGCGGCACCAATTTCCGATTTCCGCATGGTCTTTGAGTCAAAGCAAAAACCTGTGGTAGCCTCTGGTAAATTAACGTAGCTATGGAAAGATCCACCATTTTATAGCTGGGTAAATCAACTATTTCGACTGGGCCATGGCTTCAATAGCAAACTGTTTGACATAACCAGAGGGTACCGACTTGGCATTTTCCCCGCCTATCAAGGCCGCGCTGATCCATGGCAATGAAGACCCTGTATGCCTTGACCACTTCCTCGGCTACGCATGGCTACGCGGCTACGCAGTTCCAAGAGATGGCGCTCAACAATGGCGGAAGCCCACCACCGGTGGCATTTTCTATGGCCAGCCAGGCTTTTTCTATCTGAAGTTTTAGGGGAGGAAACTGAGGAAACAGAAAAATTTCATGATGAGTCATCCTGGTACGACTAAACTGGCTATCTTTTTCGATGTATCCCCGACATTTTTCGACAGAGCCTGGTACGCCAAAAATCCTCCAATGACTAGGGGAGATCTTCATCCCCATGACGACCAAGTCGTCCAAGTACTGGGATCTATACAGTATATCGTTTCTACGACAATGTCAGGTATTTACCAATGAAGTGAAACGATTTTTGTTGCATCCCCAACTGGAATATTCATCAAAATATATCAAAATTATAGCAATATACCATGGGATATATGAATCATTATGAATCGATATATTGCTATGTGGGATGATTTCAGACATAGATCGCCATCTATGGGACTGTCTGTGGTCATCCCATGTCATCCCGTAGTCCATCCCCTTGTTGTGGTCCATCCCAAGCGTTGCGCGGCTCGAAGAAAGCGGGGTAGTACAACTTCCGCAGCTGAAAATAAACGGAACCCAACAGGAAAAATGAAAATGTTGAAAGGTATATTATGGATGGTATATACTTGGGAATAAGGATTAAGATGTGAAGCGTTTTTTTCTCCCACCAACCCAAAAAGAAGAGGCGTTTATTGGAAATGTTCCCATTTTAGTTTCCCAAGTTTAATAGTTAACTTATTTTCAGGCAAGCCCAGCTTGTATCATCGTACTTGCCAATAAGATCCCTGCATTGAAACGGCGGAATACTTGTTTGGGTTGCTCAGATGCCAAATGTTATGCTTGAATTGTCCCCATGTTTGGCGGAGATTTCTCCCAACATCTACTAACATTCATGGCTCATGGAGAAACAAACACCTTTTCCTGGCGAAAATGTTCATCTTGGCAGGATAAATGTCCCTTATTGGCTTGGTCAAACGGCTGTTTCTCCAAATTATATAAAATGCCCCCATCAAAAATGACCCATACCCTCTGATAATCAAATATGGCTGGAAAATCATCCTGTTTCGTCGCTAATCACAGTAAATCTTATAATGTATATATATATATTTAATATAATGTAATATAATATAATATAATATAATAAAATATAATATGATATGATATAATATTATAATAATATATGATATAATATTATAATATAATATAATATAATATCATATAATATAATATAATATTACAATATTATATAATATAATATTATAATATAATATTATAATATAATATGATATAATAGGATATAATATGATATAATACATAATAATTGAATGCATATCATATATATATATATATATGTGTGTGTGTCTT
>Ga0126342_10017503_pt1 | contig 12387 bp, 9 predicted proteins | sample Cyp1metagenome_FD_92528 | JGI IMG/M metagenome (GOLD analysis project Ga0126342, IMG submission 92528) | Coral microbial communities from Lord Howe Island, Old Settlement Bay, Australia - Cyphastrea 1 metagenome | ecosystem: Host-associated > Invertebrates > Cnidaria > Coral ... | reverse complement strand
TGGGAGTGGGGGGGGATACCATTGGGGGGGGAGGGGGGGTGGGGGTGGGGGTCCGGGGACCGGGCTCATATATACATAATATGCAAGTATATGCAGACCAATCATAATAACCTCACTGCGATGTACATCCTCCACAAATTGCCTTATTTCAGCTTAGTGAATGAATTATTGTAATATGTCATATACATCCGCATACATGCATTGCATTACATGCCAGCTGTGATGCTGGATCAAGTTTACTGGGCCCCGCTAGGTCCCCTTTGGAAAATCGCATTTTTGGTCTTCCAAACAGCGGCCTTAAACCCAATAATCTAGTAAACCATTCCAATTGGGATGGCGTTGTGTGTCTGGTTGGTGGTTTGGAACACGAATTTTCTGACTTTCCATTCACTTGGGAATGTCATCAGCCCAACTGACTTTCACTCCATCATTTTTCAGAGGGGTAGGTCAACCACCAACCAGGTATGATTTTATGACTGGGATGACTGGAATGCTTTATGGCATTGGGTAAACAGCGACGACTCACGTCCTCAAGTCTGAAATTCTGATCAAAGAGTTGCTCCCAGAGTTTGGTGTTCTCCGTGTTTTTCCACATGATAGTGGTTTGTTGTCCATATGGAAAAATCTTTTGATGTTACCCTCTGGTTATTTAACATAGCCATGGAACATGGCACATAGAAATAGATGGTTCGGTTTGCCGAACTTAAAAAAGCTGATTTTCCATGGCAAACTGTTAGTCATAACCAGATGGTAATTGCTTTGAAGTTTCTCCAATGGGAGCCCAGGAATAGGCCAATGGGAGCCCAGATCACATTCCACGGCGGAGGATCGTAGGAATCCTAGGAATCGTTTCCCTTGAGCGCCGACGCATAACTGGAGCGAGAACTAGCCATAATTGATAGTAACAATCCATAATCCTAGCTGGATTTGGTAACATAGCTAGTTATGGCTAGTTATGGCTATCAATTATGGCTAGTAACAATCATAATCCTTGGTTGCTTGGTTATATGGGGAGTTCACCACCAATGCCCTAGGGCTTATAACCAGCCGGTCAGCCTGGTTAGATACGGACTAGTACTTTGATCTTTTACTATGATAAAATGTCTGGTTGGTGGTTTGGAACATGTTTTTATTGTTCGATATATTGGGAATGTCATAACCCCAACTGACTCATTTTTTTCAGAGGGGTAGGTATACCACCAACCAGTAATAAACATGATGATGACAGCAATAGTAAGAATATGTAATGATAATTGATCATGTTTTTTTTTATAATCATCACACTTATACCAAACTGTTTTTCGCTTCCAAACTATTTCCAGCACCTCCCGGCAGTGAAGTCCCGTCAGGGCTGTCCTCCATCGAAAGTTCTGGGTCGCGCCATTTTGGTGCGCGGTGTGGCCAAGTTGGTGCGTGCCTTGGAAGAAAACACGCCATGCCTTTGGACTCGAACTGGGATTGTTGGTGATCCAACAAGAATAAGGGATTAACAAATACTAGTCAATGACAATAACAAGAGTTAATGATAATAGTTAAGTTATATAATTGCAACAAAAAGATAGGGGAGCAACTTGAATTACAACAACCTTGGATGGGTAGTTTCATCCTTGAGTTGTTTGCTATAAATGAAAAATAACCACAAGCAGCAAAATATTATTTTTGGTGGACTAATTATCAAAGATTGACTATGGGATTAACAAATACTAGAGTCCAACTTAATGACAATAGTTGATGACCTTGATCATTGTCATAGATGTGTTTTAATAGGGGTCTTTGGAGATTCCAACATGCTTTCACCTTTAAAAAGAATAGTCCCAATAAGGAATCCCAGAATTTTTACGCATCCAGTACTATACCACTTTGGGGGTATTTCATATTCAGGGGATGCGATTTGGAGTCTAAGCTGATTCAACATCATTTAAAATGGTTTAGGTTTCGCGAAAATTGGAAGGTGCCAGACCTAGATTCAAAAAATGGCCAAATGGCTATCTCGCCTGCGAAATGGGTGTCAATTCAACATAAATCACGAACAAGGAGAGATCAATTCACAGATCCAGTGCGAAAAGGCAGGGCGAGCAAGAAGAGATACAGATAGTGAATACTGTGTTCATGATACAGATACAGAATACAGATACAGATACTATCAATTCCAGCAATTCACAGATCCTGTGTCACAAGCCTGGTATAGTACCGGACCCAACGATGGAATACTGGGAATTCATTGACCATTCGGGTGACATAGCTGCTTAAACCTCGGTGCCCCAATCACAGTGTCCGAAACGAGATCCAAGACTAAAAGATTTCCAGGAACTGATCATCAACAAACACGGCAAAGGATTGTAGGCAGAGTCGGCAGAGGTAAAGGTAAACACATCAGAAAACCCATGGGTTTTTTCCGGGCACCGATACGTGGCGACACCTCTAATCTCTGTCCATCCGTTTCCAAGGGATGATCATGATATATCATGATCCACTCCGCTGAAATCGCCGGCTGGTTTTACTTAATGTTTTACTACATCATTCTATATCTATTAATTATGTGTATATATATAATATATATATACAAATATCCTCAGTTTTCCCAATTCTTCATGAGCCATGTCTAATATGTCTATCTCAGCCTACCTCATCATGTGTAAAGAGTGGTAAACCCAAGAATAAACCATCCAAAATGGAGGTTTTGTCTTGGGTCTACCTCCATAAAACGCTGGGTGAAATCACCACCCTGGCGGGTCACAGTTGCCGTGCTCCCAGTCGGTCACAATCGACAGCGCTACACGCTGCCCCACCGCGAAATTCTGGTGGAGGCAACGGTGTGCGGAAACTCGAAACTCGGGTGCGTGTGTAAGAAAGTTGTATCCCCGGTCATGGAATGGGATTTAATCTGGTTGGTGGTTTGGAACATGGCTTTGATTTTTCCATATATTGGGAATAATCATCGCAACTGACGAACTCATAGTTTTCAGAGGGGTAGGTATACCACCAACCAGTAATGGAATGTGTATCAACCCAACAATAGTCCCAAGGGGTGATTTTGATGGGAATAGCCATGGCATTAACCACCAGAAGTTGGGAAAAAAGGGGGCCCTGAAAAAATGTGTTTATAACTAGGTAAATAGGTTTCTAACTAACTTGGTTATAATGGTTGATGATAATATTATCTATAATGGTAACTATCATCTATAATGGTTGTCCATAGCCATTACCATTATATAATACTCCATCAAAACTCTGTGCTCCATAGAAGATATACCCTCTGGTAAACATACAAAAAACTATGGGAAAATCACCATTTTTAATAGCTAAATCAACTATTTCTATGGCAATGACAGCGAACTGTCAGCTATTACCAGGCCGGGTAACTCGTCGGCATCGTGAGGCATCTCAGTTGCTGATCCGTGCGGAGGAGATCTTGGTGAAAGCCGCCGGCGAGGCGACGGAGAAAGCCAGGGGAGATCTCGATGAATCTTCCATGATAATCATTATATTCCCAATATCATGGGAGATGTCCAACAAATATAATCTGGGTAAATTATAACGACCTCACTACGACCTCACTGGAAATCATGGTTAGTAAGGGGAATCATCCCCAAATGGCCTTAATTCAGATTAGTGAATTATTATAATTTGCCCAGATATAATCATTATAATCATCATATCATTCACATATATATATAATTCAATCCCAATAAATCATGATATTTCTTGGTGAAATCACTATTGTACACTTTTTAGGGGATGTTCCAATGGATATAAACCGATATCTATCTGGGATATCTAGGATATCTGGGATTTCTGGAAAGTTGAATATACTTGGATGATCCAAGATGTTTTATCATTAAGCTTCGACGATACCGGGCATCAGCTCCCCCGAAGGCCGAAAAAGCAGCAGGAACATGCTGGCCACACGTGACCAGCCTCGGAAAGCACATCAACCAATAGCTGGATGGTTTATTTCATGGAAATCACCATGTTTCATGGGAAAACTCACTATTTCAATGGTGATTTAATAATGATCAATAATGATTTACCCTCTGGTAAACTAACATAGCTATGGAAAATCACCATCTTTAATGGGAAATTCCACTAGAAATCACCATTTTCAATAGCAAGCTGTCAGCTACTACCAGAGGGTAATAGGCCGAAATCATCTTATTCCAAGGTGTAACATCCCAATCTGATGATTTGGGGGGTACCACTACGACTTAGGAAACCTCCATGACTTAAATCGGGAGATCTTCCACGTTAGACTACCAGAGGGTCTCCCAAGAGTTGAAGAAAGATTTTAAGTTTGAAACCCCCAGATTTTTCATGGCTCAGCTGGGTTTCAACTGTTTCAACCGCAGATTTCCCCCAATTATTTGTCAGCTGTCAGGTGAACGAAGGATCCATCTATACGCAACTTTGAATGAGCGAATGGCGGTTCAAGACAGTGAACTCTCCGGAAATTCTTAAAGATACACCGCCTTTGCTGATTGGTGGTTTGGAACATGACTTGTATGACTTTCCATATATTGGGAGTGTCATCATCCCAACTGACAAACTTATACGAACTCGTATTTTTCAGAGGGGTAGAAACTACCACCAACCAGTTTGTGTCTTGATCATCACATGTTTGAGTGCCTAGACCCATCACCACATGATGATATCGTGGATCAAGTCATTGGTCCCTTTAGGAATTGCAGATGTAGTTGGTGTTCACCAGGTTTTTCAGGGGGCTTCTTTCACCGTACTTCCAGGGGTCAACCTGAGTTCCAATCCCCAACACCATCGTTGATGGTGATCTCTTGCTTTTATTCTATCCAACTAGTTTCCTAGTTTCTTGTCTTTGTTTAAGCTGATTTGTTTATTTCCATGGGAAATCCACTGGGTATAGGGGAATATGTCTTTGCTTTTTTTGGGGGGGGTCCGTCCTTAAGGCGCAAATCCCTTCAAATGGTCACCAAATAACTCGTCATGACATCTCCCTGGGGGCCGGCCGATGATCGAAGCCGAGCGCAAAAAACAAGGCACCATGTTATTGGCTACATAGAATAATATCATATGATTGGTTACAGTGTACGTCGCATGTCCATGAACTACATCCCCCCAGAAAAAGCACCTATGATTGCGTTTTTTGGAACCCCAAATCGGCTGAATCCCCAATTTTTTGCTGGCTACCCCCATGTTTGATGCTGTTATCCCCACTATGAATGGTTTATATGCCCCATTTATAGTTGATTATCCCAATTTATTGTCAATCATATCCCGAAAATCTGATGGATTTACATCCAATTCCGGCGTAAATCTCATCAACATATCAGCAAAAGAAGTTAATTAACACCCCAAACACTCCATTCTATGGCTTAAAACCACCGCGTTGAGGCATGGCAACCTGGGGGAGCTGTACCTGCATGACGTGGGGCATGTCGCTGAGCAAAAATTAAAACGGAACGGGGGGGTTGGCGAGGCGCGGTTGGGAAATATGCGAAGGGAAATTAATGACCTAAAAGATAGTGGTTGCACTGTGTTTTACCGTGCTCTACCTTTCTATACTATACAGAGAGAGAGAGAGGATGATATAATTAGTAATATAGACTAATATAGATATGAATACAGATATAGATTTAAGTATGATTAGATACTATATATACATATATACATATGAATACATATGTATATATATATCCCCCAAGATCTACCTTTTGGGTAGCGGATATGTCCTTGACATCCCTTTTCTTACTGCTTATATTATCACTTGTTGGAGCAGTTGTAGCACTACAGCAGGAAAGTACCTTTTCAGAAGGGAATGCCGCTACAAAACAACGTACACACACACATTTACATATGATACACATGCATTTGGTTACTCTATTGTGACCTTAGCAGGTTGTTGAAGTTCAAACATGCATTAAATTCGGCACGGCACTGTGGCCAAATGCAAGGTTTGAATATGTTTTTTCAGTTCTTTACCTTGCTCGGATGGAGTGCTTCCGGTGGCTGTGGGCAAAACCTGAGGACCAATGACACTCATCTTCTCTAGCAAAAAACGCCAAAAGAAACAGGCGACAGACAGAAACTTGATAGCCTCAAGTGATCGAGCGGATAAGACCGTCAGCTTTGATTTCAGCAATAGTGACGCAGAATCTGAAGCATTTTCTTGTTTTGTTTTCAAGATGTTTTTGAAGGGACTCTTGTCAGGAAGTTATTGAGTTCAAGACTCAAGTAGTATTGTTTTTGTTTTAAGGTTGCATCCTTTTCTAGAGGAATATTGCAAATTTTGAGGGTCTCTTTGAAGGGTATTGCCCACTCTGTTAGTGCTACACCCTCTTAAACAGAACAGTCATGATGCAGCACTGTTGAACAAATGTGTTTTGCACTGCTACACTACACGATTTTAAAAAAAAATATATACGTATATTTAGACACTAGCCTAATAGCTGTCACAGCGAGCACGATCTAGAGCACGATTTTTGGCACGAAGGAGAGCACCAAAAAGCACGATTTTGTGCACGAAGGAGAGCACCAAAAAGCACGATCTAGAGCACGATGTTTGGACAAAGGAGAGCAATGCACAAAGGAGAGCACCAAAAAGCACGATTTTTGGCACGAAGGAGAGCACCAAAAAGCACGATCTAGAGCACGGTTTTTGGCACGAGGGAGAGCACCAAAAAGCACATTTTTTGGGACGAGGGAAAGCACCAAAAAGCACGATTTTGTGCACGGGGGAGAGCACCAAAAAGCACGATCTAGAGCACGATTTTTTGCACGAGGGAAAACACCGAAAAGCACGATTTTGCGCACGAAGGAAAACACTCAAACCAACGTTCGCCCAAAATATAAAGAAAACCTTTTTTTGATTGTTACGGCTATTAGGACGGACTCAACATACATATATATATATATATATAAATAAACATTGCATCCATTGAACAAACTATAGTAAAGTAGCGCTGCGCATTTCAGAGGAATGTTCCACTATGTTTGTGTCCTTTCCAAAGGAATACTACACCCTCTGTTTTCCAGAAACGCGTTACTCTTCTCAATGAATATTGCAAAAGTGATGCTACACTTCTACATTTCTTTCATACTACTATTTCAAGAGAGTACTGCATCCATTCACGGACTTTTTTTGTGAAACTAAACCTTTTTCTAAGTATTACTGCATCTATTGAGGCATTCTATGTCAAGGCAATGCTGCATTTTCTTGAAGGAATGTCCCACCATGTTCAAGGAATGTATCACTCTTTTCGATGGAACATTGCAAAAAAGTAATGCTACATTGCATTTTGTTTAAATATATTTTTGTTTTCGATCAATACCCCAGAGACTAGGAAAACTTTCTTATTGAAGTAATTCTGTGCTCTTTCAAACGGACATCCCACGTTTGTTGCCACGTTCCAAAAATTACTGCGTCCTTGAAAGAGTCTTGCAAAGTACTACTGCATAAATTAAAGTGCGCTAGTTTAAAATCATTTTACATTAAGGGCTGCCGCCCCTGCCGCCGACCCCGGAAGAATGGTCAAGTAAGCAAACCAAATGGGCATGAAGATTCTTCGGTGCTTCGCACTTTCAGGCTTTCTTCATTTTCATATGTAGATTTTTATGAAATATTGATATGCTTGAATTAAACATATGTGACGTCTTGTGCTGCTTCTGCTTTGTTTCATAAGGCCCTATGGCCATTTTCAATAGCTATGTGACAAATTACCAGAGGGTAACATTTAAAATCCATAGTTGTTAGACTCCCCAGGTCTGGAGATTTTCGTGGGTCCAACATGGTCCAACTCGGGACGAAAGGGTCATGATCAATAGAAGCACACGCGCACACAGACACAGAGGTACACAGATACACAAGTACACACGGGTTGGTGAATAGGATCTGCTATGTTGCTATGGCTTGGACGGCAGAGCAGAAGTGTGCGGTTCGAAAGAAGCTCCGGGCATCTAGGAAAGCAGCAGATAAGGTGAAACCGCGTTTCGGTTGCAAACACATTCAGTGATGTATATTTACTTTATGATTTTTATCCAATTTGCAATGTTCTGAAGCCAGAGATGTCATTGGGAGGCATGGTTGCAACAGGTTTCTAAAAAGAACCTTACGGACTTTTTTGGACAGTAACTGCATTATGATCAAAGAAGATACCTGAAGTAGTGAGTTGTATCGATTGGGTGCAAAATTGTTTGTGAGAGCTCAATGTGCAGCAAGGTTATACAACCTTCTCTAAAAGGTGTTCGTTCAAAGATTTTGTGTTGTTTTTGTGGCTACGACTGCTTGCATTTCCCAACTGCCTGTGTACTTTCAAAGTTTGAATTGTAGATAGGTTAGATAGATGGACGGATACACAAATGGAGAAACATGTTGTCGACGAACAACTGCGCAACAAGTGACATCAAAGCTACACTTGTCGCGGCTATTCATGTTTTGAAACAGATATAGGATGGAGATCGGCGGTATTCTGTGTAGGAATTGCTGTGCTGAGGCGGCGATGGAGCGGCGTGTCCGGACGCAGTGGGAAGTCCGGTAAAAGTGGCCGGTCAGGTTGTCGGAAGCGGAAAGGCCCTGAATGCGGGCAGGTTGCCCGAAAGGCGTTCAAGAGCTTTGCTCTTGCCGCAGCAAGTGCGACATTGGGCAAGCTCTATGGACCAGGAGAGCAAAAAGCCTTTTTGCGAGCTGCGGGTGAAGATGTCAGGGCATGCCGAAACTTACTTGCTTTTTCAAGCCAAAAGAGGTGTGAGTGCAACCCTGACCTAGACACGGCCAGTCTCGAAACTGTCGAAGCGTCTGAGTTGCATACCAAGAGGCACGGAAGAAGACCACAAGAGCACATCTGGTAAGCAACGGTGTATGTAGTGGTTTCTGTATGGTTCTTGAGTTATGTAAGGGGAAAAGCAAAGCAGTTTGAGAGATCATTCAGACAATGTATCTAAGGCAGCCTATGGTCGGCCCATGGACGAGAAGCTGGTGCTACACTGGCTGCAACGGCTCGTCTGGAATGGTGTCGTGGTTGCAGATGGAGTGATAGTAGTAGGGAAGCATATTTTCTTGAGATGTATTGTGCAGACTTGCCATGAAGTTTGTCTAGATATTGGATACTTTGTGTAGCTTTCGTATGGCTCAATGGAGAGCCGAAATTACGGCAGGGCTTTTGCTCTGAGAACAGGAGAAGTTCCAGTAAATAGAAAGTTTGGTCTATTGAGGCTGGAATGAAATTGGCCATGATCATTTTCTAGATCCTTAGGTCACTGCGTGTTTCTCTGATTGGCGTGTTGATTGATGCTGGCGCGATTTTGAAGCTGGAATGTATGCAAGACATCTGCGCGCTGTGTTCAAAGAAAAGCATATCAGGACTTGCCACGCTGAAACACCATGGCTGTAAAGGACGGACAAACCAGCAAATTAGATGGAAAAGCTCCCTAACTTGTCTTCTGAAATCTGAGAACACTAACCAATTTACTGGCCATATATGGCTAGTCAAGTATGGCTAGAATCACATCGAAATTCTGTCTGAAACCCCAAGGTGCTAGTCAAATATGTGCAGACATTTGCTTCAACTGAAATCTTCCGAGCCGCCCAAACGGACACCTTCCAAGGATCTGGCTGCCTGGCAGCTTTTTAGGGAAGCTATCCAGCGTTCTGGAAGGACTATAAAGCGAAACAGGTGGCAACACCTTCACTGGTTAGCGCGCTGGCCTGCGTGAAGTTGGGTGCAGCCACAGCCCAAAGTCGCGTCCAGCAATGGCGCCATGAGCTTAGATTGGGTTTTGGACGCGTGATCATGCCATGCCAAGTTGCTTGCGGTTGAAGGAAGTTACGAAAGCAATATCTAAACAGAAGGGGGCACGAGGGGGGGTGGAGGTGCGCAAATTGTAGAAACGCGTGCTTTTCCACACCCCTTCGAAGCTCTATGTCCCAAAAGTGCCAAAACCCATGGCCAGCTCTTGGAGGAGAGGTCCATGCTGTCTGACATTTTAGTTTTTTTCTTTATCTAAAAGTAGCCCTCCGAAGAGGTAGAAAGTCAAGTTGGTTTGGGTAAAGCTATTTTTCTTGCATCTGAGGTCAAGTGTATTGCAAGGCCGGCCCTTTCAGTATGGCGACAGTGGTGGCGGAGTGTTTTGCGAAACTTGTGCGCACAGGAGATTGGATACAAAGAGTTGCAGATTGTGGCAGACATGTGAAAGGATCAATCCTTCCAGGAATTGTGTTTGTCATGCTGTCCATGACAGAGTTCTGTCAGATGTGTCGCATCAAGTAAAGAGATCATGCGGATAGGAGCCTTTGAAGTTGCAGCCGAGCAACTACGCGCCTGCACAACAGAAGCTGCTGTGAACACGGTGCTGCAGCGGACGCTGTGCGCAAAAGCAAAGTTTCTCAGATATCTCCTTTATGGCGATGCGCAGGTTGCTAGATTGCAAGTTCGAACATGGTTCGCTAAAAGCTCGCAGAGTGGATTGATTGTAAGAGGCTGTATTGCACGGGGACTTGTTGTTGTCTGCTGCAGAAAATGAAGTCTTGCGTTCAGGTCTATCACAAATGCCTGCCTTGCAGTCACTTGGTTGGTGACGGCGCGAGAGAGCAACTGAATGAATGCCTGGAAGGATTGGTAATTGAGCAAGGCGAAGATATGGCTTGCACTAACGGTAACGCACCGTCAGAAATGAGTGAATCAGTGACCATCACGACTTCACGAACGCCACAACTTCAAAGAACATACTTTCAGCAACCAGTGAAGTCAGTATGACAATCGGTGAATAAGGTTGATTTTTTCTGAAGCAGTTTGTAGTTGTATTTTTGTGTTGACCAGTTTGCAATCAATCAGTTTATTCGGTGCATGTGGCAAGAACACAAAGTTGTAGAACGTGGTCGTGTATGGAACAAACGTTGCAGGTTGGATGGAGAAGGAAGTGGCGCATCTTTTACGATGCCAAGCAAAAACCCGTGGACGTTGGACGTGCGCAGTATGTAAGGAACGCTAGTCAAAGCAGCAGTTCTCAGTCTGTCTCCAGAAGCAACCTTCCGGTCAACATGGCACACAGGTCTGCAACGCCTGTCATGTGGCCACAGTCCAAGCTGCCATCCGCAAGCGTGCCGCAGCGATGAGTGCAGCAGGCGTATAGAGCCTCTGCGCAAACGCATTCGCCACACGCGCTTTCGCAAGGAGACTTGGGAAGCTATTGCGCAACAGCGACTGACTCGCGCGCGTCTAATGGAGAATGAACCAAAACCATCCAATTCCCAGCCATCTTCTACTCTTGCATTTACCCAGGACCAAACAACCGTTGCAGCTGCGAAAACACCAGTCACCCAGCGGGGAGGACCAGCAACCGAGAAAAGGAAAGAATACCAAGAAGCTCGCCGCTCCAATCTACGAACCTATGTATGTCCTGCGTGTGGCACAGCTACCAAATCCACACTGTTCTCAGGAAAAGTCCAAACACAGGGGCACTGCGGCCGTCAATTTCGAGTGGCAAATGGAACAGTATGTAAGTGCTATATGCATACTTGCCCCACTTGCGGCACAAAAGTTGAGTCAACAAAATCGCAGGGACGTATTCAAGTGAAACATAAGAATGCTATAGGACGATATTGTAAAACACAGCAATGGGAAAGCGCTGGCGCAGACTAAGTTGTTGTTCTTCTTGTTCTTGTCCTTCTTGTTCTTGTTTCTGTTTTGGTTCTTGTTCTTCTTCTTGTCGTTGTTGTTCTCGTTCTCGTTCTCGTTCCACACCACTAATTTCGTGGCCAAAACATTTAGCAAAGGTATTCCAAAAATGGTTCACTTCCTTTCCGAAACCCCCGCCAGCCCGACCGAAACTGAGACGTTTCAGCTTTGGACGCATATTGTTTGCCATATCTTGCAGCCGGCGAACTTGCCAAGCACAAGATGCAGAACTTTGTGACGCATCCGCAACGGCGAAACACCACCTAATTTCGTGCCCAAAACGTAGCAAAGGAACCCCAAAAAAGGGCCCAACGTTACTTCTGAAGCCTACTAATAAAATGGAGAAAGATATAAACTTGAGATTGAAACTTTTCAGGTTTGTGGCCACCGAACTTGCCAAGCACGAGCTGCATGACTTTCTAACGCATCCGCAACGGCAAAAAACACTACCTAATTTCATGCCCAAAACGTAACACAGGAACCCCAAAAAAGGGCCTAAAGTTACTTCTGAAACCCTACTAAACTTGAGAAAGATAAACACGAGCTGCATGGCTTTCTAGCGCATCCGCAACGGCAAAACACCCTGAACCTTCCTTCGATACACTAAAAAGTGCTCAGAAACAAAAAACGTTCATTTCCAAAAAAAGTGCTACAATAGCTCAAAAAGTGCTCATTTGACCCCCACATGTTCAAACAGCCGGATCCCCAAGCATTCTTGCAACATACATTGACACAATCACACTAT
>Ga0126342_10017502_pt1 | contig 12388 bp, 13 predicted proteins | sample Cyp1metagenome_FD_92528 | JGI IMG/M metagenome (GOLD analysis project Ga0126342, IMG submission 92528) | Coral microbial communities from Lord Howe Island, Old Settlement Bay, Australia - Cyphastrea 1 metagenome | ecosystem: Host-associated > Invertebrates > Cnidaria > Coral ... | reverse complement strand
TCAGAGCAAGCTTCATGTCAACTGTCTCGTCACTCTTGCCTGTTTCACCAGCCCTTGATGAAATTGGAACATTGCGGCATCTGCTCAAGGCCTATAAGTCATCTGCATCAGGTATATTTTGCCAGATATTGTTTCACTTTCTCGAACAGTTGCATGGTCCGCAAAACATGCGGAACCTTACGAACGTTTACTTCGGCAAGAGAACCTTTACATATTCTTTTCCGGGGTCGGCGGCAGGGGCGGCAGCCCTTAATATTTTGATATTATTCGATAATGATTCAGGGACTATAGGCAGTCTGACAGCCTCTCGGTTTTTTCTGGTCTCCTGTGGATGGTACAGGGCACAGACGTTGCTCTTCATCCTGGAACTCGCGGAACATTTCAGTGGTATGCAGCCGCAAGAATTCATTCCACCCGTGACAGATGCGAAGATCATAGCGATGAGAATGTCGGATCTCAAGGGAGCCACGCCGTAGAAGAACAACGGGGCCAGGATGGGGCACAAAGGCGCCAAGCCCAAAGATGCACCTCCAGTGAAAGGAGCAGCAACCAGAGCAACTCCGTGACAAATTGCCACAAATTTCGGTCCGAAGACCAGATAATTGCGCGTTCCCTCGTTGAGCACTGAAGCGGCCAGGGAAACTGCGAAGATCTTTTGGTTCTTCGTGTTGTCACAGCCGCAGCCAAAGCCCACAGGACAGGGGTGATCCTCGTTCTCCTTGCAATCCCATGGAAGTACGCAACTGTTTCCAGTGCAATCACTTTCACTGTAGCAACTCTTGACGATCGCATTCTGCACCTTCAGTTCTTCAGGCTTTCCTCTCGAGAAGAATGCAATAAGCTCCTGTGATAACATGGGTCCAAGAACACTTCTCCACAAAAATCCATCCCCACTTCCAGCAGTGCAAAGAACAGTTCAGCTTTTGAGGGTGAATGAAAACAATGAGCAAATGAAAATTGAATCCCAAAATGTAAGCCAAAGTCAAAGAATTACCTTTCATTCCTAGAGTTCAGCCGGTTTTGGCCTTCACCGAAGTCCTTCATGACATCTGCTCGGTCACGTTGGGTGCTGCTGGGTAAGACAGCCTCTGCATAGTTGTTGGTGCAAAGTGAAATAGTACTGGTGCTTCTAGTGCTAGGGTCACTATGCCCGTCATTGCTTTGAGTCAAGGATGTGATATCAAGGCCAAAGCAGCTCTGCAAATACGATTCAGTGTAGTCATAGACTGACCAAAGCTTGTTTTCGCCGCCATGTCTCCAAAAGTCGACTGAGATTGTGGGTTGGCTTGCCTGCTTCTTGTTGTAGGGATACACGGTGTTCACCATCTTAGCCGACATCTGAATGCTTTCAGATTGACCGTTCATAAGGAGATTATTTTCTCCAGTGTTCAAAGCAACTAATGCATCTGGCTTCCAGCCAAGCTCAAGCAATGCTTGAAGAATCTGCGGCGATTCCTCCGCAGCATGGAGTCCACGCACATCCTGTTTCATATACCTCACATAGTCGGCCATGCTGCGTCCATCTGAAAAGGATTGCATCCAGGAAGGTGCGTTCTTCGAATTTGCACTCAATTTTCGCATGCCTCGCATCCACTCAGGAAGCGGAAGCTTCCCCTCTTCATCGATCCAGAGCATAGTCCCACCAGAGGTCGGTTCCCACAACTTCTTGGGGATATGCACTGTCCTGGCCGTCGATCCCTGCAAAAACTGAACAGACAAAACAGGACACAAGGAAAACCATAGGAAAATCATGGAAAATCCCTACGGGCATGGTTTTGGCTGGATCTGCTCTAAACCTACTCTAACTTACTCTACCTTACTCTACCTTACTCTACCTTACTCTACCTTACTCTAATCATCCGTGTCTCAGTCTAATTTAGTCTAAGTGCACGAGATGAGATGAAAAACGATCAAGAACCCGGACCCGATACCTCACACCAAGTGACCAAGTGGTAGACCTGGACTCTAGACATGAACTACGGTGCGGTTGCTCCCTGGTTCGTGCCTGTTCCAGAAGGGGATGGTGAAATTGATCTCTCGCACGGCCGTAGGGAGGAGCCGCCTGCGTGGTCGGTAGCCTCGCTCATAGGCCTTGGTCATCCACTTGCATGGGAAGTCGATCTCCTCGGGATCTCCATGCAGATCATAGCCGTAGCTCTTGCCATGTCCATGCCTTGGACAGAGCTTGAGCTTGGCTCAGCATGCAAAGCATTGCAAAGCTCTCCAAGATTCTCCAAGCTTTATTTTTGACACTGAATCCACTGAATGATTTTCGTGGTGCACACCACACAAATGAAAATGGCTTGTGGATTGAGGACATCACAGATTGCGATCGGCTATGGGCATACCGGTGTACCATGCAATGGAATCACATTGCTAAGGATGCAACCAATTACAAGACCTGTGACACCTATGACATCCTATGACAGCTTATGACAGCTATATAGATTGTTCAAGGAACTTTGTATGAATCTGAATGGCAGCTCTGCTGAAGAACAAGACCTTCCACGGAAATCGCTCCACAAGGCTGAAGCCATTGGCTTTGATCTTGGCCTCAAACCATGGATCCGGAGCATTTGGGAGCATCTGGGGGTCAGCGGAGGGTTCCAGCTGTAGAATTCCATCAGAACTTGACATGCTCAATATGACAAGCGTATGATGTTGGTCAAATTGTGCACACGCCCCCCGCCTGCATGTTGAACACCCCGACCTTCTCCACCTTGCACTCGCGGGATCGAGATTCCAAAGTTTTGATCAGATCAGACCAAGACCCCGAGATGTCTGCATAAGCTGATGGAATTTGGCTACCAAGCACCACTTTGGACACCACCTCTGTCATCAAATCGTTGGTCACCAAGAAGGACAAACCATCACTGGCAGTTTCCATAGTGACTTTCCGTGCTGACTGTGCCACATCAAGCGATGACAAGTCGATGCTTCCAATTCGGTCATTTGGATCACCTTTGATTTCCACCAGCTGTTGCTCTCTGGCAAAGGACCGGCAAGACTCAGGCTTCGTCTCGCGATCGCCTATTGCAGCTTTCAACAGGACCCGCCATTTCTTGCATTTGGCGCCACACAACTTGGAAGCTGCCAACTTTTTGCTCAAACGCTTCAGTACCCCTCCTCTCGGCTTGTTAGCCAACTTCCCGGCTTTCTTCCGGAAGAATTTCAAGAGCTTCTTGGCTTTCTTCTTGGCATTCGCAGTCAGAGCAAAGTGTTTCAAGTGCAAGTTTGTTCTTGTGGACGATAAGTCCCTCCCTTCTTCCACCATGCATGCGTACGTCTTCACAGCATCCATCATGGTGAGAATGACCCGACTATCTGAGGTTGAACTTGAAGCCTCATCAGCCTCATCAGCCTCATCATCTGTGGAATCGTCCTGAACCTCCTGATCCTGCTCCTCTTGACCGTCCTGATAAGGGTGTGGCGTGCAGGTCGCTATCAATTCCAATGAATCCATATACCCCTAAAAGGTCTTAGCGACGGCCAAGTCCATCATCATCATCATCATCATCAAGCAGTATCCTCATTGTGTTCTTTATTATTCTCACCAAATTCATCGTTGTCATCGTTGTCCTTATCATTGCAATTAATATATTGCAACCACCTTAGGCGTTGCTCAACTTTCCCGCACCTACAAGGGGGCCACGCAAAGAACTTCCCAGCCTCTCTGACAGCTGACTCACCCAGAGTCATCCATCGCCCTTCCTCCGTGTGGAGGTTGAGTGCTTCGCACGGGACCTGCGCTGAACCCACTATTCCAAGGGAAATAAAGGAAAACTATGAGAAAGCGAAAGTGTTTGTTCATGTTTAATCAGCATATTTTTCGCATTGCATGTGTTTGTGTCCACAGTGGCGCCTTGGCACCGCTGAACCTCAAACCTCCACTTGAAATGACTGTCCAGGAATCACTCTACGTGCCTAGTGCCTAGTCCGGTGAGGGTAGCCTAGGTTGTACTACTTACTTGTTGTACTTAGGGTCTGAAAAACAGCTGCCGTCCGTGAGTCCTCGAGAGTTCTGTGCACCGAGGTGCGGGAATTTTCGCATCAACGCGATGAGTGAAAGTACCAGCAGTAACAGCATTTACAAGTAACAAAATGATAATCGAAAAAACAAAATTGATACAGTACAAGCTGAATGTACAAGATGTAGAAACACAACACTTGGGTGTTGCCGCAAGTGAACTGGTGGGTAAGAGAGGCGAAAACCTAGTGAAGGTACATTGCGTTCGTAACATCAACCTCGGTGGCTCATCTGAACATGCCACTCGAACCTCCGCTATGGCCCCAAGTGTCGAGTCTTATGAGTCTTCAATAACTTCAATACTTGACGCTCCAAAATGCTCCAAATATGTTCTTTGAGGATTCAACTGCCAGGCCTTAAACTCTTCGAGCTGAGTCTTGCACAGCTGCACCAACTGTGCCTTCACAATCAGCACCGCGTTAGCCTTCACTTCGTTCACTGGTGAACTCAGGCTTGAATATGCAGACCTCAGGGCCCAGGGGCACTTAAACAGCACATGAGGCTCAACGCTTTGACTTCGATTACCTTTGATCACCCTGGTTTATGCCCATTTAAACGGGTTTAAAACATTTTATAGTGGCTAGGGTGGGAGTCTGCATTGATGATTTGGAGTGAGGCGAAATCCTAGCACCTACTGGCAGTGGCTGGTTAGAGTTTATATTTGAAACATGTTGTATAAAACGGGGAATCTGAGAAGAGATACAACAGTTTACCCTTCGCATCCCATGAGTCGAAAAGCGGCCAAGGGACTTGTACATCACCACTTTGCATGGACTGTTCTGAGTTTTTCCCGCAATGGACAAGAAGGGCGTGGGCACATTTTCAATGGCATCCTTTTTGTGGATCTGGAGCTTATCTGTAAAACCTATCCATGCGAAGGCTCGAACGGACTCTTGGTCGTCATCACCATCACCATGATCACGGAAGTCTCGGTCGATTTCGATGTCACCGAAGTCGCCGCTCGACTGTTGCAAACTGCTGGAGTCAAGAAAGTCGCGATAGCTGAAGCAGCGACTTAAGGTCACCCAAAGAAGGAGTTTCCTCATGATATAGAGTTCACGAAACAAATGCCAAATGAATGTATATGGCAAATGCGAACCAAAGGTCCAAACAACGGTCGCCACAATGATCTATTGTGCCAAATAGCTGCATCCATCATGCAAATCTGAAGGTCTCCACACGTGATTCCAATGTCATCAACAACATGACGGCTTGTGAGAGACAAATCTGCTAACTTCTGATTGATATTTCCCTGATTCTCCCTTTTTATTCCTGTTTAATTGTGAGAGGCTACCAGGCTACCAGGCTACTACACCAGAATCAGAACATTGCGAACACATGCGAACACATGCGAACACCAGTCAACGGAGCACAAGATCTTCGCTGACCTTGGCGCAGGGCAATTCCTTCCCCCCAGGCCTGGGACACCTGGGAGATGGAGGGCAGTCAGAAATGTCTTGCGGGAGCTGATGCTGCACCATGCTGCACCAAACAATCAAACATAATCAAACCAAGTGATTCAACAAACTTCAATGTGCTGTCAGTGTTGTCAGCACACTGCTTAGTCTTTTTTGTGCGTTTCTCGGCAAACTCGCTCTTATGCAAAAGCCTGCGACACATTTGATCGCAATAAAGCTATGAGCAGCGGTACAGGGACGAGACTTCGAACTCATTATTAACTCATTGCACGCACAGAGAATTGCACCGCAGATTTCACTGGAGTGCCACTGTGAGTGCACTGAGGACTCCCATCCTCAGAAGGAGTGTTCAAATCCGCCCCTTACACCGTACTTTCCACTCTTCATACCCTTTCCATCAGTTCTTTTTGCTCATCTTCGCCAGTTCTTCAGGAGTCCGGTCCTTATCAGTCTTCCAACTACCAGCAAAATGATGGATGATCAGGGGTTCCTTGCCTTCATCAGGATCATCTCTCCCCACTTGTGGGGAGGCATTCACCCGCCCAGCTGCACAAACCCAGACCTTCCACTCTCCTTGACCATAAAGTGTTTCGCTGGGGAAACTGAGGTAGTGGTGGTCTGGTGGAGTTTTACGAAAGCCAATCTCCTGAACCAGAGCTCCGTCACTGTTCTCTTCCAGGAATTCGTGCACTGCATCACTGAAAACTCCTGGACCTGTGAGATCCAAGGTGCTCTGAATCTTCCAAGTGAATCGACGGCGGATCATCTGCAGACATCGCAGCAGCACCGGGTTGCCTGGTGCAGACACGATGAACCACTGCTGGAACTGCTCAGTCCGGCCAAACTTGATTTCAGCACGCTGCCATTCAGGGAAGCGATGTCCAAATTCATAACCAACAATCAGACTGGCATCTTTGGACACCTCCCAGTCCGCAATAGCCTTGTTTGGCTCTACATCAGCGTCTGCATAGTAACCTCCATAGGCCCATAGAACAAGATACCGAAAGACATCTGCCTTTTCTACTGGAGTGAAGCCGTCCCAAATGGGCCAAATCAAATCGGGAGATTTTTCTTCAGCAAGGAGAGCAATCTCGGTATCATTCCAAAGTCGATACTCACACATTGGATTCATGGTCTGCCAGGTTTCCGCATAGGAGCTCTGAGGAGCCGAAAGAGTATGTGTTTTCCAGGTCTGGTGGATGATGCAAGGGATTCTGGTTGGCCCAACGTGTATGGGTTCCTGAGACTGAGACTCGTTGACTTTGACCATAGCTTCTTTGCCATCTCTGTCCAGTCCGCGATCTCTTTCACGGTCACCTTGTCCAACTTTCTCTTTGATCCCGTGGAGGAAGGAGGCAGATTCTGCTTGAAGGAAGGAAGTGCGATCACTGCACGCTTCAGTGCCTTCAGGCCCAGCAGCAGCAGCAGCTGCAACTAAAGCTGCAATGATGCTGCATCGCAACGACATGTTGAATAGCTTCGCTATCGAGTTAGCCGTGGCACGCCGGTCGGCGTGCCTGTGGAGACGGCCCGAGGGGGGCTGAAAAGAAATGGCTGCGAACCACAAAGCTCTGAAAGACATGCGGTCAGAAAAAATGATCACTTTAGCAAATGTTCACAGATGCGATCAAGCAGGTGTACATTACACATCAGTGGAAGGCAAGAGAAAACTAAATGCCAGTCCCCAGTGTCCCTTCCTTCGCCTTTCTTTACATTTCAAGGCAAGACCTCTTCGTCCAACTGGAGTCCTTTCCAAGTGCAGGACAGAAAGATGTTGGATCCTGTGCAGCATCCGGGTTCCAGACTCAGGTTGGCAAGAATCTCACCAGGCTCCGCTGCAAACTACTTTTCTGTTAAGCCACTGGGTGTCAAAAATCGATAAAAATCCTATTTCTTCCGTGAAGGCCCTGTTATATAACTCCGCATGAAAGAGATCAAGACCAGGTACTAAGAACATGGCTGCAACATGCTGCTACATGCTGCAAGATGCTGTCTCTTTCTGCGACATCCTTCCATTCAAACACACATGCACACACACAGAGCACAAGGACAGTACTCCGAGGGAGCCTGCGCTTGATGAATCGCTGAATCAAGGCAGATCAAAGTTGCTACGCCCAACAAAATCCATGATACGGTAACAGTACCTGTTGATATCTCACGTTATCTGTGAAGGATTTCAATGAGAAGTACTACAACAAAGAGATCTTCTGTAACAGGATCTTAATGAATTCTCTGGAGGGTTCAATCAATTTCGCAGGGCTTTATGCGCATCTTAATTCTGGAGGGCTGACACCTTCGACTCTTGGTGGTTGATGTGATTATTGCTCTGTGTTCTGGTGATGTCTTTCGATCTGGTCTTGAGCTTGGGCCACACGTCGCATCAGTCAACATCCCAGCTGGCTGTTCTGCACCCCAAGGTATCGACTTTGCAAGCCGTGACAGGATGATGTGCACACTAGTGCAAGCACTTTTGTCATCAAAAAATGAATGAACGTGGGATATATATATATATATATACGTATATATATATATTTATTTATTTATTTATTTAATCATATTTATGGATGTCTGAATGTTAACTCCACCTGCAGTGGCTGGCAAATACCTTGTTTCTGCCAGTCACTTCGATGCAATGTCATCAAATGCCTCCAGCGACAGAAATTGAGGATACATTTGAGTGGCCATTATTGATTGATATATATATATATATGATTTATATAATTATATATAATTATACATATACAAAGTATCAAGCAAATGCGTCTTGAAAGGGTCGCGACTAGCACGAAAAGATACCCAGAGTCCATCTTGAACAAAATCCAGGGAAATCCAATGGAATACAGATCGAGATCCTCATCCATTTGCCATTGGGTTTCGTGAGTTATGTGGTGGATTGTGGTGGGATTGTCCTGTGCCAAAGGAAATTGCAGCAGCCGCCTTGACCATGGTTCGCAAGAGCCGCTCGTAGATGACAAAGAAGACAGTGCACCTTGGACCCGCAGCGGTACGGGATGGGTCTGGGAGAAATGGTCAAAATTGATTGACCCAAAAAGATTGAAACTGGATAGAACTGGTGTAGACAAGAGATGGCGGAAATCAAACACAGAACATCAAATAATGCGTTAGAGTTTGAGGCAAGCCCTCTGTTCTTACATGAAAACAACTTGGTGGCTCTGAGATTGGCACCAAATCAATTTGCGGCAAACGATCAGCAAGAACCCCTGCATTACAAGAGTCAAAGTGCAAGTTTGGTACCTTGCAGAACCCAACAGTTCTCCATCATGATCATCAGCCGTGCCTGTCATCTAGTTACATGATGCAAATAACGTATCCTCGAGCTTGGGGAGGCCTTGTACAAAGCGAGGAAACCTTCATCACCTCAGCTAAAGCCATGCGTACGGTTTTTACCTATGAGAATCAAGATCTCACACGCTTAGTGACGTCTGACCATACTTTTTGCAAAAAAAGGCTGGTGAATGTTGGTGAAATGAAATCAACTCCAGCAGTTTAGTACCATGTGTACCATGTACCAATGATTCAAGATGGTTCAAGCTTTCTGCTGTGCTCAGCCATGCGGCGAAGGATGCTGTAGCCCGTGTGCATGATGCCCTTATAGGCCTGGTCAGAGCCAGCAGCGTTCATGAAGCGAGTCTTGACCACGTCAGCAGGCGTGGAAACCTCGGGAACAGCTGCTTCAGTAGCAACAAGAGGTCGACACTGCGAAGCCTACGGCGACCGGTAGAAAAGAAAGAAATATGCAGTGTACATCATTGTACATATGTCATATGTTACATATTACCTCTTTGCCAGTGGCTAAAGGTCATCTTAGATGCTTGATGGTTTTTGTTTCTGCAGCAGTCAAAATGTTTTTTCCATTGGACTGATGTCCGGATCTCTGGACCTATGGACCTGATCTCCTCGATCTTTCCCCACTGGGAAGCTGCACACAGGCCGAGGCCAATCCTGCGACGAAGCTCGCTGAGATGTGGGCGACCTGTGCAGGTCTGATCGTCAGCAGGCCCATCTACCCTCGAGGCTGCTGTGATCGTTGAGTCCAGTGAAATCCAAACCCTACGTTGGCTGCAAAATCTGCAAGTAATTAATGACATGAATGATTCGGAATGATCATGAATCTTGGATCATTTGTTAAACGGGAGTCCGTCTATGGTCCTCTCCGGCTGCACAAGTCCTGAAAAGAATTTTTTTGGAGAGGAAGAGACCAACGGCTGAGGCCGCAGCCAAGCCATCTCCTACGGACTCCAATAGGAGCAGCTTTGACTCGTCATAGGTACCTGCGATCTGCCAAGATCTGCCAAGGTAAAAGCGCAACTTCTGGAGTACATCCTTTCCTTCCATTCTATTTCCATCTAAGCGCACTGTCTTTTGCGCCAAGACCCCGTCAAGTACCCGAAAACGTGGTTCCCTCGTGACCATCTCAGCGTGATGCCTATTTCAGCGCCATTGACGAGGAACGTCCTTGCAGGAACTCAGGAACTACAGTACCCACCATTTGACAGGCAGGAAAGATCAGGAAAGATTTTATCTTGCAGGGTTTTCCTGGTTTTCCTCAAAATGCATTGTAATTGGCTTCTGAAATTTGACATCCTTCTGGACACGTCTGCTAGCTCCAGTCCTGACCACATTGGGTCTGAGTCCTGCCCAAAAGCCCTTGAAGCCGTCCTTATTCCAAACCTCGGATGTGCCGACAGATCCATGGGAACGTGAAGTTTTCTCACTGGAGGTTCTGAGTGTTAAAGTTTCCCGGCGTAGCCACCTTTGAGCATTCTGACGCAGCCACGTCGCGGGGACTGGCCCCCCACAACATGCGAATTTCTCAGGCCCCTGCTTTTTTTGCCACCTGGCAAATGAAAACTTTAACACTTGCCGCTCTCAGTTCAATCAGTGCGGTTGGATGTCATATGTTGACAACATCACAAACGATGCAAACGTGTGCCAAAAATGACGTGGTTTGCGTGGGGTATCGGTCTCTGGGTTTAATCCCTGGACAGCTTATGACGGCTTAATGCGTTCTCCTTTTCGCTCAAGCGTCGGCGCCAGCATTTGGGAGTAGACTGAGTAGACGATGGCTCATTGGCCTTTCTTCCTACACCTGTGTCAAGGACAGCAATTCACTGCCCATTTTCAATGCGATGTTGTCATATGCTGCCTGAGACAGCTGGGGGCTCTGGTTTTCATGCTTCCCACCCTCTGAAACCTCCTTCCATCACTACCACTCTTTGCGTAGGGGAGCAGGTCTCGCTATAATGATTTGCCACCGTGGGTGCCCGGTGGGCAGAATACTGACAGAAGAATGCAACCATCGGTTTGCCCTTAAATTTGGCACACCACTGCTGCAAATCGTTTAAGACAAGGCCGGAATCGGAAGGGCGCCAGCAATTGTGCCAGCGGCCCTGTCATCGCCGCGGAGATCAACCACGATGATGGTGTCTTGGTTCCTTTGCAATGCGACGAAAATCCCAGGTCGTTTTCAAGAAGTTTTCTTGTGTCATCAAAACATGCATGAAATACACTTTTAGAAAGGGGTAGATTTACAACAGAAAATCATATAGAATCAAAAGGCATCACAAACATCACATCCAATTGTGAGATCTTACCCAAAAATCAAGTTTTTGTTGATGATTAAAAACATGTGTTGTTTCCCAAATTCAAGAAAAACTATGGAAAAAATACCGAAAAATGTGGATATGTGCCAGGCAAATACAAAGAAAAAGAAAAAAATGAATCATTCAAAAAGCTTGAAAAAGATTCCGTTCCCGCAGCGCTTTGAAATCTGAAGGCTTGACTGTTTCAATGCCCTCCTTGGTCGGCGCGCGTCCCTCGATCAGAGGTGCGTCCTTCTTCGCTTGCGGGGCTCCAACTCTCATTGCCACCACCTTGGGCGCTGTGTTGGGACCCGGAATGCTCTGTAAAGCAGACCTTTGCTGCTTCAAAGGCGCAGCATATATCCAGCGTGGCGGTGGAGGCTGCATGGGCTTGACCACTGGAGGCCGCACCGCAGGCGCCACGCAGACGGTCATGTGCTGGACCGGAGTCCGCACATACATGATTCGATTCTGTCGAGCTGTCGGAGTTTGCCTCGGCCAATGGGCTGCAGGAGTCTGCACCCAGGACCTCGGTTGTGCCATCTGCACGGGAATATTGGGCCGCCAAGTGGAAATGCTAGGAGGCTGATTGTATTATATAAGCAAGAATGCCTGCAGCATGCAGATTTCCTGCAAACCAACTTGATTGCCCAAGTTCGTGATGGGCCCACTACGCGGTAATTGATTGTACAGTAGCATGCACCTTAAATCACTAGACTGTTTTTGATGCACACTAAATATGTTGGGATCTTTTTTTGAGTCTGCACATCGAACACAGTTTTGTGAATTCTCCAAAATCCGCCGTTCCAAGCTGTCTGCCTCTTTCATGGTCACATTGCCTGAACTGCTTTGCATCTGGGTCTTCAGTACCTGAACCATCCGAAACCATCCGAAACCAATGAGGACTCAAGGTCAAGGCGACTTGTCCTACATCCGGGTGAGATTTTGAGACCATGTGTGCATATACAAAGATATCTGCAGTATGGATATGTATATGTAGTTCATGTGTCTGTGTATGCATATGATCTATATGATTGTACATGTATGGATGCATGCATGCATGGATGGATGGGTGGATGGATGGATGGATGTGTATGTGTATGTGTGTCTGTGTGCGTGTATGTATGTAATGTAATGTAACGTAATGTGCATGTGTGTATGTGTGTCTGTGTGTGTATGTGTGTCTGTGTGTCTATGTGTGTCTGTGTGTCTATGTGTGTCTGTCTGTCTGTGTGTCTGTCTGTGTGTCTGTCTGTGTGTCTGTCTGTGTGTCTGTCTGTGTGTCTGTCTGTGTGTCTGTCTGTGTGTCTGTCTGTGTGTCTGTCTGTGTGTCTGTCTGT
>Ga0126342_10017501_pt1 | contig 12388 bp, 12 predicted proteins | sample Cyp1metagenome_FD_92528 | JGI IMG/M metagenome (GOLD analysis project Ga0126342, IMG submission 92528) | Coral microbial communities from Lord Howe Island, Old Settlement Bay, Australia - Cyphastrea 1 metagenome | ecosystem: Host-associated > Invertebrates > Cnidaria > Coral ... | reverse complement strand
TCCACACGGAGAGGTTAAGATGATTTAAGTTCACTCATTTTTTGAATCTTTGGAACTTCATACCGCGTGACCATGCCCTTTGATTGAATAAAACACCATAGCGGACAGGGACTGTGCTGCCTGCATCGTGCTTCCATGTGCTTCTTTCACTTTGTTAGTGTTGTTTGTCCCTTCACCTGCATGTTCCGGGTTGTGAGATTCTATGTCAGCCACTCCTCTCCTCCTTCTTGTCCTCCTCGCCGCGCCTGACCTCAACCGCAAAACCCGGATCAGAGTGGTGCCTGCCGGACCTGGATCACAAGCGCCTGGGTGAGATAGAATGCCACACTGAAAGTGAGAAGACACAATAGCCACGTATGCCAGAAAGAATTCCAAAAGAGATGCCATAGCATGGCGGCCTTGAATTGTCAGAAGTTATGCCAGATAGACACATATGCCAGATAGCACACCAAAAGATATGCCAGATAGAACGCGCGGGTCCGACTATGTCAGTTTATGCCAGACTATATTTGAAAATATTTGTTGGATTGCCAGAATAAATACCGGAAAAGATTTGCTAGACACAGATGCCAGACCGAATGCAAGAAGATATAGACGATAAAATGCTGTCCTGAAAACCCTCGGGCCCGCACGGGCCCGCGGACCCGCGAAGGCCCGCGGGGAGAGCCCGCGAAGGGCCCGCGGAGGCCCGCGGAGGCCCGCGGGCCCGCGCGGGCCCGCGCAAGTCTTGGGCTATCAGGGGACCTATGTGGGCCCGCGCAAGTCTTGGGCTATCAGGGGACCTATGTCCATGTTTGAGCCTATATCAGGAAGTTGTGGAGAAAAGAACGCCTTCCAAAATTCAGCTAAGTGCGCCCCTTTTGATATCAGCACAAATAAGATTTGATACGCCTTTACACCAGGAGTTTGGAAGTGCAACTGGATTCTTTGTTTTCTTTTGGCAAAGTCAATTTGGCCTGGAAGTTCCTATGAGTGGAGTGCACTGCGCTAGCCACTTCCAAGCTGGATGGTCGTCTCGTTTTCGTTTGAAGAAATGATCGGAAAGCGGACACATCTTTTTGGCATTCAAATCGCCATGAATGGTTCGCCATCTGGGGCATTTTGTGGCTTCAACTCCTGGTATCTGGTTGAAGTCAGATTTGTTGCACCATCCAGATTGGTTTATCCTTGGGCTCCAAGCGGGTTTAGATACAGCTCAGACAGTGCCAGTCGCCCTGCACTATGGCCCAGCCGTTTTCAAAGCTGGGTGAAAGACTTCTTGCCGGCAGTCGAAGAAAAAAACATCAGGAGATCTCCCGCATATGAACCTCAGGAATCCCTAGGTTCATGGTTGATAGCGATAGTATATGACAGCATATGGATGCATATGGTAGTATATGAATGATAGTTATTCATGGGGTCGTAATTCTTCCACTTGAAAATGTTGTAGCAACAGTGCCAATGGACCACATCTTTTCCGAGAGGTATAACATCTCCATCCCCAGCCTTGAGAATCCATTGCTGAAAATTGGTCATCCAAAAATACAGAACTCTTAGATGAAAAACAACATGTACTACCCATCTTCGGTGATCATAAACCCAGGTGATCCAAGTTCCCAACTGACGAAGTCCATCATTTTTCAGAGGGGTGGCGAAAAACCACCAACCAGATTATTATTAGCCATTATTAACCATATATTAACCATATATTGCCAATGATTTTCCACCACATTTGTTGCGTGCGACGCGCAGAACTGAGGCGGGTGGCAAAGCAGATCGATGCACCAGAACATGTGAAGCTGGAGTGGCTAAAGGAGGCGATCTCTGGGCGAAAACGGAAGATTGGCCGTGGTTGTGGCCTGTGTTTAATTTGTTTTGGGTGGGATATGTGTATATAATCGTGTATATAATATATTTATATTATGTTATATTATATATATTATATATATATATATATTATAATGTATTACATATGATATAATATGTATCATAGATTTTATAGACATTTGGAGGCTGATGTATTTTCTTCCCTTAAATTATCTGGGACTGTAGCTCGTTGCTGCTGGGACAAGGCTTTGGAGAGAAACTATGACCATGACACATGACAACTGAAAGCGGATGATCCACCATGACGAGAGGGAATGTGCCAACTGAAAACATGACAACTATGCATGGATCGGCAGTTGGCACACCCCAACATAGAGAGCAACCCAGGACCTGCCTAGCGTTTTTTGGGGGGTCATGTAAGTTGAAAGCCTGAATGCCTTGACAGTCCATCAGATTGTGAGGTTTCTGAAGTTTTAGATAGATCTGCGCGAATGGCAAAAGTATCATTTCATCTATTGTCACTGGCTGTACATTTTGATGGATGAAAAAACATGTTAATAGAACTGTTTCAGACCCGGCTGGTCGACTGGTGGTGGACTACCATAGCGTCTGCTAATTGGTTCGAGGCTTCTGTATTATGATTATAATGCCGTTTATTTATTGATTGGAATGATCATCATCTATGAAGTAGGACTTGGGAATCCCGTTCTTAATCAAACATGTGACTTCTATGGACCTGGTGGGTCTTGAAATCGGAACACCACTTGGCTCTGTTGGAAAGCAGGGTACCCCGAATCGAGTGGTTGATCATCAGTTTCCCATTAGACCACTGGATCAATACGTGTGATTAAAATTGATCTTGGGAACATCATGTAATTTTATGTAATTTTGGTGGACCATATTCTCCCCAGAATCCATTTATAATATATATATATGTATATAATATATATAATATAATTTATATATATAGTATATATATATATTATATATTTTTTTTGGGGGGGGTATCTCCCATGACGTAGCTTTCACTTGGCCAGATTGGACTGACACATGCTCGTGTCACTGCTGGTGCCCAAAATCTTCTTCAACTGGATGCTATGGCAGGGATCTTAGTTTTTTAAGCCGAGGAAGTGGCGAAGCAGAGCCTTTGGGGCGCCAAAGATGATCAAATAACATCCAAAACATCAAATTGCCAGTAGTTGATATGAGTTCCTCTAATTGACTGTATAATATGTGGAATTGGTGGGTGTACCATGAGTTGTAATTGACATGTCATTTTTCTTGCATAGCCGTATTTAGTGTGAGTATGTTTCTTTACACTATATATTTTTTTTTTGCAGATGTGTTGACCATATTTTGGTTGGGATATCCTTTGGTAATCTAACATTGCTATTGAAACTGGCCTATCTATAGATGACTTACCTGCTAAAAAACCTTCCAGAGAGGGTTCAACCACCAGACATTCTGAGGTCGCCAAGATTCTGATGGTCTCAGAGAGAGGCCCAATATTTTGATGGCAGTGCTACAACTGAAAGGTGCTACACACCATGTGACACATCATGTATGACATGGAAATTGAAATCAAATTGTACCAATGTATAATATGAATATATATATATATATATATATATTTATATATAGATAGATAGATAGATGTATCTAAATATATACATATATAGATATATTTAAATGTATATATATATATATATATCATTATATATATATCATTATATATATCTCATTATATATATATATATGTATCATATTATCTATATATATATAGGTACATATATTTACCTATTCTGTTGCTGTGATTTGCTTGGAACTCGCATGTTGCTAGGTAGATCAAAGTTTATCAAATACACTTTCTTTCGATTGTCGGGAGGATGCAATCAAACATGAGTCACTGTTTCCATCCATTGCGTCCATATTCGATGTCGCAGGCTAGAAGCGGGAGGGTCGGCTGCCCAGTTCGCAGCAAGCAGTGCCGTAAAGAATCAGTCCAGGACAAAGACGGAAAGTTTTGTGCACTTCAAGGAAAACTGAGGCTTTCCAGCTGCAGTTCCTGAAAATCGAGGTTTTCCAGCAATGTTTATACAACAGTACCATGACCGGAACATACCGGAACCAATGTTTTGGCGGACTCAGGTCAGAGCGGCCGAAGGGAGTCAGGCGCCTGAGATCTGCAATTCATGAACCTATTTGAGTGGAAGCGGGTAGCTGGTAACGGCTGGTAATCAAACGTGGAATTGGAAAATCCACCATGATCACCATGTGTAGCATTTTGTACCAGATTTTCTCATTAACACCGCCATTTATAAGGCCTTTTTTGATTACCAAAGGGTACTGTAGTGTGAATATCCTCAACAACATAGGGATGCGTGGGAGTAGTCATGTTTTGTCGAAGAAATGGGAAGTTTGCACCAATTCATTGCAATTTCATAGTAGGGAACTAAGGTGATGATGTATGTTGGCGATTTACCACGGGATGGAACCGGATCCCAAAACAGATGGTTTAATAAAGCCATACCCATGACTTAACCCATAGCCATGTTAGGCGAGTTATTGGGCTATGCAAATGTGGTAAATGGCATGCCCTGGGATTCCAACCGCTCGCACTAGGTGAACGAAATCGAGCGGCATTTCATGTGGGTTGCACCATGGGCGCCCCAGCCCATGGTCTGGTGGGTTGACTGTTGTACGCAGTCTGGACGGCGAAAAGGGCAGCGCTGCACGGATAGAGCCAGTGACCATGGTCTCAAGATGTCCCAAGAAACATGGACATGTCAATCCCATGACTTTTTGCCACGTCTCAACGATTCAACCTGATTCAACCATGTTTTCCAAGTTCAGGTTAAATTGGGAATGGTTTATGGTTCATTGATATTTATTGGTTTTGCCACCATGCTCGCTAACCGCTTATGACTCATTACGCATCCTTGTTTTGTTCCTTCCAAAATTAAGTAGTTCACATGGTTAAATCATGTTAAACCCCTTAATTCTCAGTGATGAACCCTCCACTGACCAGTTTTTGTGCTGTGAAAAAGCTCCCAGACCTGTTCCGCTGGCATTTCAGCCTCCCAGAAGCACAGGGCGGAGGCAGTTGGAAGCCGCCAGCTGAGAAAATGCCAATTGAAAGATCTTTAATGGCAGGAGCGTCATGAAAATCCAAAAGAATGACAACCAGGGACCTTCCATGAGTGAATTGATAAAATCAGTTCCTTTGCTTTTTCTTGTCCATTTTTTGGGTTGGGAGTTGGGAAGGTCAAATCTAGTTTTGGGAGCTGAGGCGCCATGTTGGGTGCAGCGGCGGCTGTCAATAAGGCGAAGATCATCTGTGTGGGAGCCAAGCGGCAAAAATGAGCAAAACTGAGATGATTTGAGAAGGCAAACACTGAGATTCAGCAAAAATCAGGAGAAATTGTGATTCGAGCAGCAAACGCCGAAATGATGATGTCAGCAGAAACGATCTAGGGATGTGACCTATTCTATGATAACATGTATGAAGTTAAGCAGCAAAACGTCGGGAGAACCCGGGAGTGTAGTTGAAAGCAATTTCAGGCCTCAGAAAAAGGAACAGCTTGGATTTTGGATGGAAGACAGCATCCATGTCATCCCTGATTTTCTGTGATCTTTCTAGTTCTGCAAGCTGGAGGTTTCACATTTGATCCAAGGTCAACAATGTTTGGCTCCGGGACATTGGACCTACGAGTGCAAAAATGGAAGCACCTACCAGGCACGTCAGAGACACCTGGATGGATGAAGCGATGGTAATTCACACGTCAGGTCCGGGCGAGTGCCAGCAGACAGTTGCGGCAGAAACGCTTCAAACAAGCCTTTCTGGAAGAAGAGGCGCTCAAAGACTTGTTTTTTAATCACGTTTCATCTAGCAGCCTGGGTTTGACCAATGAAAACCAAAGGGATTTAACCGATGAACATTCTAGATACAGGTTTGTCTTCCTATGAAGAGGAGGGCCTTGAGAAAAGCCGCGAGTGACTGGAAGATACTGGAAGCAGAATCAGATTTTCCCTTGACTCCATCAGCTCCCCTTTGGATGTGATGGTGAGGAACATCGATGGGAAGATATCGGGGGATGTCTCCACGTGCTGATTTCATGTTGGCAGGCGCCTGCCGTGCCTCACAATGCCTTTCTAGGCGGGAAAATGCTGGAGTGCTGTCTGAAATTCACCTCCTGGTGGAAGAGACATGAGTCAGGGAAGATCAAATATGCTCCATGTTATTTATACATCTACATTCGGGTCATCATGGCTAGTGTTGATACATGTTGCACACAGCATTTGGGTATTGTTTGTGCCTTCAAAATCTGAATTTTCTGCAGGTGATGATCGCATGCGCTTCGGGACCAGGAAAGAGGCGAACGAGCCCCCCGAGAAGAAACCAAAGACGGAGAAGGCCCATCTGAAAATATCTGAATTTTAGGGCAACGGATGTGCAATGCTTGGAAGATGTTGGAAGATGTTGGGAGATATATCGATGTACCATGATAATCCACGATATAAAGTTTATAAAGACAACACGACCAGCAACTAAAGTTGGGCATACAACTGACCATCCACTGTGACTACGGATGTATTGCCACCATGGCACCCTGCAGTGTTTTGTCTGCCATTGCACCAGGATGAGAAAAAGGAGAAAAAAGAAAAGAAGAAAAAGAAGGAGTCTCCCGTCTCAGACTGGTGATTTACCATGCAATTTGACCGTTTTCTATATGGAACACCACCATTTTTGTTAAGGTCAACATTATATATTCTATAATTCTATAACCGTTAAATTACCATGGGTAACCATCCAAAATGGAGAATTTGGACCGAACCAAAATAGCGGATTGATGCACGGTACCAAAGATTCCTGGTGATTGGATGATTTTTTTAATGGGATGATCTGGATTGACAAGCAGATTCTATTCAAACCACCAACGGCACCGGCAGTCTGGCTGTTCAACCAATGAAACATTGGGGGAGCCCCTGATCTCACTGAATTTCTCCATTTTGCCACTGGGATCCCAGATGAATTCCTGCCAAAGAGCACCAAAGATATTTGGGATCACTTGCTTTCGAATTTTGATAGGAATCCTGAAATTTGGTTTGGTCACTAGCTGAAGGTAAATGAATCATGCCAAGGTGTTTTGTTTCATATGTTATCGGGAACATGTTCGCAGACTTTGGATGTTGAATCCATGTGTGTTTCTGAGTCGTTGCAAGGTAAGGCGTTTTGTTGTAACATGGCATCTTTCGCTAAATGGCTACTGGTTTGTTTTGGAGATCATCTTCTTGAAGTTGTTTTTCAGATTGGGGAAATTATATGTTCCGGTTATGTCAGTTGCAATGTGGGTGCAATGAAGTAGGGATATTCAAGACAAAACTTGCTGTAAATCACGTGTTTTCACCCGCTAAAATTCTCTTTCCTGAGTTTCCTGTCCGAAAATCTGTCAAACACGGGTTTTCTTGTCAAACATCCTTCCAAACCATCAGTTTTTCCTGTGAAGTTTCCACTCAAACCCATATGGTTTCCCATAGTTTTCCAGGAATCTCCGTCCCAGGTCATCCTCTAGTAGCAGTTCAGATAGCTCGGACAGCTCCAGTAGCTCCAGCTGATCAAACAACTTGGAAAAAAAAGGTGCAGATTCGGATGAACTTTCGCTGAAAGCTGTTTTCTGGTTGAATTTCCAGTTGAATTTCCGCCGAAAACATGGGGAAAGCCCAATTGATGAATTGAATGAAATTCTGTGAAGTGCAAGAGATGTATCTTTTTGTTTTTGGTGCCTGCAGCCTCTGGCGCGGAGCAGTCCATGGGAATCCATGGGAATCCATGGGTCATTGAACGTTTATTCAATGGAGCAAATCGGAGAAGTGGGGATCCCAACTATCCCAACCTTTCAAAACCATGCCTTACAAGCCATATGTATCTATATATATATATACAGTTGTTATATACATATAATCATTCATATATATATATATATACATATGATGGGGCGATATGGGGCAGATGTTGCATCTGTCTAGTGCCTATACTTTCTTCTGTGCGATTCGACAGATCCGATGCTTGCCATGTGTGGATCTTCGATCTTCATCCTTTGCATCGCCTGGGCTAGAGCTATCGGTCCAACGATCCGTACCTTGTTGACAGCAGGAGATACTGTGGATGGGCCAGCGAACTCCTGCACCACCAAAAGGATGGTTGAAACCCTATAAATAATGGGAACGGATAAACCACCTATCAACTGCTGGTTCAGGATTTCGCAACCATCCACCGTAGGTTTCAAGAAAAACATCATTTGGGGTGCCCAAAAATGCCGCGGTCAGCTGGTTGGAGAATTAACAGGGTATATAATAATGTATATATATAATAGTGATAATTGTTGTTATCATGATAATAGTGTTGTTATAGTGATAACTGTTATTATTAATTAAATTGAAAATAAAACGAATTCCTGGGATCCTCAGTGAGACTTTGGAGTCCCACATATTTTTTACTTAGATCCATATGATGCCAAAAGCTCTGGACGTGGCTGACAATTGTTCGAAACCCGTTGAAACCTGGAGTCCCGAGCCGGTGCTTCCTGGAAACCATAGAAACTACTGGTTTCTCAGTTTTTGGCATCCAGAGTTGGATGGAAATATGCAGTTTTTGTTGTTGGCCATGATGTTGGAATCCGAGTTATTCCCAATCCAAGCATGTTGAGACAAAAACAAGAATCTGGAACTCAACTTTGCAACTTACATGTGTTTTGCTGGTTTTCAACATCAAACTAAAATATAGGTATTCTTTGACAACGATCAAACCCAACAGGTTTCCTAACTTTGTTCGGTGACCCGAACAATAATAGATGTTTAAGGCTCGCCCCATTCATAGGGGGTGGCGGTGAATACACCCTTAAGAAACCTAAACATTGTTATATAATTGAGTTCATGTTCATCCCTTTCAATAGTATTATCAAGATATCTCATTTTCTATTTTTATCGTTATATATATTATATATATCTTATATATATCTTATATATATCTTATATATATCTTATATATATATTAAGATATCTATATTAAGATATATATATTATGTATCCCACTACTAAAATGCCCATAATAAAGTCCCTGTTTTTTTGGGTGAATCGCTTGACCGGGACGACACGACCCCGGCGTTGAGCTGAGGTGCTTCGCCAGAGCTAAGGGTGCTGCAAGGAACGGCCGAAGAACGCTTGGGTCGCTATGATCGAGTCACTGGATGATTAATTCGGAAATGTTCGATGGATGTTAAATGGGATAACGAAATTTTGGATGGTTAACATTTCATTTAACATCATTTAACATCCCATGATAAAAAGATGATAAGATAAAAGATGCAATGTTAAATGAGTCACTTGATGATTAACTCATTTTAATGGAATCTATAGAGATAAACAGCTATAAGTGATGTAAGTGGATAGAATTGATAAATGACGGTTGGTTGATGATTAGGTTGGGGATTATTGGGGATTATCAAAAACCATGAACTGGGAAATCCGTTCTTAACCCAGTGTAAAGGAACGAAAGAGGGTTTCATTGCGCAGTTAAAGGTAACATGTGATCTAGAACTGGTGACTTTTCCATGTTCTATGTTACAAGGTGAGGCCCCAAACTCGACAACTAAGTTGACGTAGATAACTTGATTAACTGTTGGGTTTTTGGGGGACACGACATGATATAACATGATATAACATGATATAACTAGATTTAATGGAGTTTATGAACCAACAAACCATAAGTGGGCCTCACCTGGCACCGGAAACCATGCTTCACCCATTAGATATGGTGGTTTCCGGTCAAGATGTTCCCTTACTAACCCAATGAAACATGGAGTTTTGGAAGGTGATGTTTGTACTGATCATGGCCATTTTTAGGGATTACATTGATTACATCCCCAATTTTTATGGGAATCACATGGAAAACCAGAGGGGTTTTGTGGATGGCTTGTGGATGGCTTGTGGATGGCTTGTGGATGGCTTGTGGATATCCATTTTATTGAGGGCCATTCTAAGATTGCCATTAGAATGATATATGTTGATATATTTAATGGGGAATATCACCGCAATATTTTTTGGGGATGAAACATTAAAATATAAATATTACCAAAGCATGGCAACACCATCACCCATTGGAGTTGTGGAAGGTGTGCGGATCTCCATGTTAATCAGGGATGGCCATTGAAAAAGGTCCAGTAAAAAATGGCCATTGGATAATAGCCTCTCAAGTGAGGTACAATGGCGGATATACTGTACTGAGATTAACATTTTTTGATCAAACAAAGCATTTTCTGGGGAATCGTTTCAAATAGGGGATTGAATTTTATTTGCGAAACAAGAATATTTGGGTGATATGAATATGGCGATACAATTATATAATTTGTTGCTTATGTTGGAGATTAACCAACGGCTTATAGTGATACCAACATGCTTTGAATATGTTTTGTTATGATTGGTTTGTTACTTCGAGCTAAGTATTTCCCCAGCTAGAAAACACAAAGAGCTGTTCTTTCAACTTTTTGATTTGCAATTCTAAACATTCACATTGTTTTGTTACTTCAGCCATGTTTATGACATACATTCCAAACAAAGAAAGTAAATGTTAACAGATTATGCTTGTTGAATAAAACTTGGTTTGTTTTTTTGACATTAACTTTATCAACTTATCAAGTGAGTGGTGCCATATGACATAACTGGGATCCCGGGTTGCCACGCCTAGGCCCTGGGTGGTGGCCCGGATCTGTTCATCGCCCTGGGGCGAGTGCCGGAAGCTGGTGCCGCAGCGGAAATCTTTGGCAAAATGGATGGTAAATCAATGTAAATCACCATGAAAACTGAAAAGTGGTGGGATTTTGGATGGGAATTCACATGAATTCACCCTGAACAGCCAATGAAGTTTGAAGGGCAATGTTTCTGAGGATGATGATCCACCATGACTTGGGAGGCACCGGCAACCAGTAAACTCAGTAGCCACATTGGGACTGTCCGGGGATCGAAAGCTGCAGAAAAATGGGATATGATGGGATAGACTGAGCATTGTTTCGAAAGAACACATGTGGAGATCAGACAACCTTGGGACAGATGTTTTAAAGACTGGAATGTAACTGTCAGAAGAAGGAACTTAAGACATGAATTACGATACTTCACCAACAATGACGTTAAACATTCATTTCCTTTTGCCTGGTTTTGGTCAATCAAGCTCGCATTTCAGCCGTGGTATGAGCAAATTCAACCAATTTGTTGGATTATGTTGGGGTAGACATGGTGTTTGCAGATGTTGAGGAATGATGTTTGCATAGGAAAAGAAGATCTACATCGATGCCGATCCCATGAGGTGATCTGGTGACAGAGATGGAGCTGGAAGGCCTAAAAACGGATGCCTTCATCCTCCGATCTCGCAATGTTTCCGGCCGGCTGCTGGTTGTTTGTGCTGGGAGGACCATTGGACCATTGGACCATTGGACCATTGGACCATTGGACCATTGGACCATTGGACTGGACGTTGGACCATGTTGGACCTGACCGAAGCTGGGGCTTAAATGGTCCACTGGTGCATAGCTGAAGAGCTGATTCAGCTGACTTCATGGGTGGAAAGAATTTTGGCGGAAAGATATTCGATTAATGAACATGTCATAGCCAGCAGTAAGATTCTCCAAGGGTATAGTGTAATTTGTTTTTCCAACTTCATGGAATGGATGACTGTTTCAGAGATGGACAAAAAACACTGACCTGCCACGTCCACTCGACAGGAGTATCCGAGCCGTTGGCTATGCCTTCTTTGAATTCTTGCAGCTGCTGGGTTTCGGTTTCCTTCATCCTTTGAAACCAGCTCCCTGGCGTTTTCCACCGATGGCCTGATGGGTGTAGATTTAGCGCCATGGAACTCATGCCACCGACAGTCCGTTGCACCAGGTTCTTCCAGATGTGCTCCCGAAGTTGCACCCACTGGATGTGCATGAGTCACCCCGTTGGGCGTTTCGAGGCGGGCTTTTTTCACGGGAGTGTTTGGTGTCGCCGTGGTTTCTTGTTCAATCTGGTCTCCCCAAAAGATTGGTATTCATCTTCAGGCGTGTAGTTGTTGATGGATATAATTTCCTACTGGGCAAGAAAGATGAAAGGCGTTCTCATTGGAATTCCACAGAAACTGTTGGAATGCGTTCTGGCAAAAAACTGACCCGGAACCCCCCCCTCCATTCCTAATCATCAGGTTGTTTTGCCAACCAAACTATCCCCCATCCCAGACTTTTATGAAGGGAACAGATCTACAGGAACTCTTATAGTTTGTAGGAAAGAACTGTGGGGAAAAAATTGTTATAAATAAGTATGTATGTCTATATTATCAATAATATATATATATATACATTGAGGGCCCACCATCAAGACTTCATTTTTCATGTGCGGATGCGGTCCCAAAAGCGGGCCCTGGTGACAGCATCGTTCGAGCACAAGCCGACTGACAGCCAAACGCACTCTCCACTACCTAACTGTGAGGAAACCAATTGCAACGGATTATGGAAAGACGCTAGCTACGTTCTGTGTGCTTTGGCAATGTGGACAC
>Ga0126342_10017500_pt1 | contig 12388 bp, 8 predicted proteins | sample Cyp1metagenome_FD_92528 | JGI IMG/M metagenome (GOLD analysis project Ga0126342, IMG submission 92528) | Coral microbial communities from Lord Howe Island, Old Settlement Bay, Australia - Cyphastrea 1 metagenome | ecosystem: Host-associated > Invertebrates > Cnidaria > Coral ... | reverse complement strand
CGACCCATGGATCCTACATTTAACGTACACCCACCGGTCAAATAATGTATTTAGGGGGGGTCCTGGGGAATCAAATTCTTGGAGAACGGTAAATGTATTTTTTTCCCCAACCTCTCCCCCCCCCTAAAATACATTTTTAGGGGTGGGTGATACCGTAACCCTCCGGAACCTCACCGAGGACCTGCACCGGAACTTCCGGAACCTCACAAGGTATCTGCACCGGAACCCTCCGGAACCTCACAAGGTATCTGCACCAGAACCCTCCAGAACCGCACATAACCCTCCGGAGCCTCAGCAGGTATCTTCACCGGAACCCTCCGGAACCTCACGAGGTATCTGCACCGGAACCCTTCGGAACATCACGGGGTATCTGCACCAGAACCCTCCGGAACCTTGTCAAGAACCTGGTGTTGAAGCTGCACCGGATCGCACCGGAGCTAATCTGGGCTAAAGACTCCATAGCAAAGTTTTGCTGCTGGCAGCAGAGAGGAGGGAAAAAAAAAAGAGCCCACCAAAAAGAGCAACAAACACCGAGGCCGACATGGCACATCGATCTTCAAATCGCGATAAAATACAACGCCCCTTCCGATCTGAGAGTTAGGAATGAATCTTGTGCGATTGGGATAGGCAGCGGAAGCCAATCTACAAAACCAGTCTGAACCCCAACCGAGTGGCCGCCAATGCCAGGTCGCCCTTTGTTGCCGCTCCCTTAACCAAACTTGTGTAGCAGTGCTTGCTCGGCTGCAGCATCGCTTCTGCCATTCGCTCGAGCCACGTTTTGGCTTTGTCCATTTTTCCAGCGCGTGCACATGCATCTAGCATGCTTCCGAAGGTGACTTCGCTTGGCTGTAGTGAACCTCGGGCTGGAAACTCCCGTCAACTTATTCGAGTCACTTCCAGCACACTCTGCCATAACATGCCATAACCAATTAAGTTGAACAAGCTTCTGAAAGTGACAGCCTAAGGCCTAAGCATTGCAACGATTCGTCTGAAACAACGGCAAATTTGGCTCAGGGGCGTTGACTCAACTCTTTGATCCAGTATTCCGCAGCCTCAACTCCAACGTCTCTGTTTGCCTTTAGCATGCCTGGAGCAGGAAGACAAGCGAAAAGAAAGGACGGGTGAAAAAGAAAGCATTGCCGTAGCAAATCATATAAGTCATGGACTGAACTGAACTGAATAGGATCCCAAGGCACTGTTGAAGCTGATAATATCTGGTTGCAGCGAGGCTTTCATCATTGTGTCCTCTGAGCCGGACAGAAGGAAGTATGGTCCAACAACCAAGGCACACAGCCTGACCTGCCCTGACATCGACCCTGAAGGTATTTATGCTGGGTGAGGCTCAAAGCATGTAGCTGCTGTCTTTGCATCTCCCCTTTGAGCACACGCATTCATTGCCTCGAAATGCTGAAGCTGATGTCATGTGGTTGCATGGTCGGATGGGCTCAGTCGCAGCTGGAAGAAAGACGGAGTGCCGCCAAAGCACGATGTTGAAGCTGACAGTATCCACAGCAGCCATTGCCTGGCGCTCTCCAAAATGAAAGATATGAAAGCAACAATGGTTGTGCTTGAGAATTGAATGGGGGCCACGGCTCACTCGCAACTCACATGACTCACGGCCTCATGCATTTCTCGCAACACCACGTCAGCTTTATTCTGATCCTGCTGTTTCGCACAAGCTGTCAGCACAGCATTGAGCATCATGTGGTTGATCCTCAGTGGTGCGTTTGCAAGCCCACATTTCTCTCCCCAGAATTCTGGTCAAGTTCCCAATGGCAGAGCTTGCCCAACTGAAAGCCGTGCCGTCCAACCCATGGTCACATCGCCTTTCAGTCGAAGCTTTTTCCGATGAAAACTTTGCGATACTGCATCCAGGAATCGGCTCACCAAGTTGCAGCACTTCCTTGAGCAAACTCAAACTCTCCCGAGCTTTGTACGTCCGAGCTGCTGCAACCACCGCCTTTGCTGCAGATGGGCATGTGAGCCAAAGAAACTGAAGCTGAAAACGAGGACACTCTTCTGGGACAAGCAGCCAGAGCCTTTTCAGACTGACCGCCAGTGGCCCTGAGGCAACTTCAGGCAGAAATTCACATCCAACTTGGCGCTATTTGTCCATACTCACGTCTGTCCATTGCAGTTTCTGCGCGGCCTCCGGGATGCATGGCATCTCATGCATCTCCCTGAGCTGACCAGTAGCCCGCGATCTCGAGAATGGGAAGCACTGAGGTGATAAGGAAAGATAGGAAATAGTCGAAATGGTGGATCTTCGATGATCTTCATGTGCTGTTTTGTGAATTTAAAGCCGAGGTACTCACCACTGCACTAGCTCCACTGAGCAGCGCGAAGGATAATCTTGCAGTGACCTCTGTGAGGAAGAACTTTGAGATGCTGTGAATATTAAATTGAATTCCAGGCCAAACAACTCTACTTCCCAAGTTAATTTACATTTACAAATCTGGGGCAACGCTGAATGGAACAACTACTCGCAAGACAAAGACAGAAAACCTGCCCTTGAATGATCCAAGAAATTAGGTCTCCCTGCAGCAACACTGTGCCCACACACCAAAGAGCCCTACAGATCCCTACAGTAGATTCTAGATTCTATATCTATGTAACCTTGCCAGAACTAGTTGGCTTCATAATTTTCCCTGCCAAGCCTTGCTACTGGTTGCCCCGCTGCAGTTGTTGCAGCTGTGAGTGGCACATGTGCAAATTGTGCTGGGTGACCTGAGGCAGAAAGTCGAGGTAGACGGTGAATCGCCGAACATCATCATGGCACCTATGCTTCGCTTCGACATGCAGGCAAGATACAATGCAAGGTTCCGCGATGGGCGGCCATCACCAATAACAAACCAAGGTGTTTTGAGCATTGCAGAAAGCCAGCAGTTGCCGCAGTTGCCACTCTGCAGGAAGCTCACCCATGGCGGCTCATGCCCACGATAACCGGACGCTTTGCACTTGAGCAACGTGCTGCCGTGCTTCATGCGACACTGAGGCTTTAAGACAACTTGGAATGCTGTGCCTGTCCGAGTCTTCCTGGGATTCCTATGCTTTGCTCGTGCACATGACCCACAGAAGTCGCACCCTGGTGTTCCGGCAATTTCATTCACTGCCAGCTTGTCCTGATATGAAGGGATAAAGAGGCTCAACAAACTTTTTGATCCTCTTGAGATCACAGGTTGATGTCAAATCCTGCTGGTGCAGTTGTTCAAATCTTATTGTGCCTCTGCGCTGTTGTCCTTCACAGCTGCTGCAAGGCCTTTGTTTTCAACCCCGAACCATGAAATAAATGGCACCAAAGCACAAAACGTCCACGAACCCAACTTTTCCAACTGAGCAGCAGGCCAAAATCCGCCATTTTTGGAGTGCCATCCGCATCAAGCAGAATGTTGGCAGGCCTAGAGTTCAGCATACCCAAGTGGAATAGGATTTGATGTAACATGTTTTAATAATGTATAGATATATATATTATATATATATATAATTATTATAAATTAAAGGTCAAAGAGCAGCAACGGGCAGCAACGAGTCCCCAATTTGGGCAGTCCCACTTTATATCTCGATGGAAGGTCTTCGGAGTGCTGCCCACCATATGAGCCAAACCTTTGGCAGCACCTGGGAGCGAGTCTGAACATGTCACCTCCTCAAGTGACCACCCTTTGCAGCTGGCGTTCTGGCCCAAAGCCACATGCAAGCGCTGCTGCCAAGGAAAAGGTGCCTCGCACAAGAGTTGGTCGCTTAAAATCGGTCCGATGTAAAATACTTCAAAGCTCTTTACAGTACTATCATCTGACACATTCTGAAACTGTGGTGCCTCAGAGCCGTCCAGCAATCCTTGAGGCACTCCACTCTGCCTTGGAAAGCTGACCCGACATGACACGACCGCAAAACGCCCAAAGACTCAAAAACTGCTGCAGCAAGTGCCAGGCATTTGCTGCTCAAGCCATGCCCTGCTTTGCCTCAGTTTGGCCTCCACATCTCCTGCATGAAAGATGCAGAAATTTCCCGAAAAATGCGGCAAGTCTCAAGCGTACATTTAGCGATGAGCCTCCAGGCATCAACTCATAGACCAAGTACCTCCATGCAATGCAATTCCGAGAGAGAGAGAGAGAGAGAGATATATATATATATATAATCCTGAGGTCCTGAGCAGTTTTGGTTCAGGCACTCTGAAGGCGCACTTCTCCCCTTCTCTCTGACCGAAGCCTGAGCTGGGGGCCAAATGATCACCAACTTCAGAAAATGCTCAAAATTTGGGGGCCTGTTTGTTCACTCAAAATCCATGCCGGCCCAAGGAACCCATGAGAGTTACGAGGTGAGGATGCCTGAAGCGGCTGAGAACTCGAACCTGCAAGTTTCATCTGACAGCAAATCCCGCAAATAGCACGTCAGAGTGCCATATGTCATAATGTATACAGTCAAACCCTGGAATGAATCCAGCCCTCTTTCTGAAACTATGGAGTCATGCAGCAGGAGGCGTGACTCGGGAAGTTCAACGAGGCCTTTGGCCATGCGAATCCAAACGAAGGAAGCCAACACTCCGGAGCAGCTTGATGGCACTGGGAGCGATGCGACATTGCGCAACATTGAGCCATTTTTGCTCTGCACCCAGCGCCACTCCATTTCGGAAGGAGTTTGCAAGACCCAAAGCACCCATTGTGGAAACATTGGTGTTAAATAGGGAAACTCGACTCCATAAAGAATTCCGCGCAAGGGCTGCAGCTGTTTTGCAACCAACTTGCTGGTAATCCAACTCAAGTTCAAAGCCGTCTTTGCATGAAACTGAGCGTGCAAGCACTTCACCTCCTATGTCACTGATGCGCGTTGGTTCAAAGAGGTAGCCTCGGAGATACAGCTGCTGGAGGCGAGGTGTTTTCTGCACAAACTGTGCGAGGAAGTCACAGGCCGCATCAGTGATGGAGTTTTCGCTGATATCAATGCCTTTCAGAAACGGATGCCCCTGTAGTGTCTTTGATGCAAGCTCTGCACCATGGTCCGTCAACATTGTTTCACCCAAACCGAGCCAGTTCAGTGGACAAGCCGATAAAGCTTTGCAAATGCAAAGAACACCCTCATCTTTTAGCGGATTTGAGCGAAGGTCTAGACTGCCAAGCAGATTGGGCCGCGCAAGGGCTCTGGCCAGCAGCATTGCTCCCTCGGGCCCGATGCCATTCCAATCCAAGCACAAGGAGCGAAGCGTAGAGGGCCAAGAATGCTCCAAGGTGCCCAAAGCTGAAACACAAAGGTGGTTCCAGGCAAAGTCCAACGATGACAAAGAGCTCCACCAGACTTGTTTCTTTGCTGCTGCAATGAGGAAAGCTGCTCCACTGTCCCCAAGCCCCATGCTGTCTCCATACTTATTGCGTTTCTCTATTGCTGCCTCACTCCCTCGAGCGCTGCAGCGGAACCGTAACAGTTGCACTCGCGTTGGCGCTGCAAGTGCTACTTCCAGTTGTGATCGAGCTGCCTCTACCACCTGACATGCACGGAACACGGCACGGTCATCTTCAAAATGATTCATGATGAATTTTGCAATGCAGATTTGACCCTGGCCTCGTCAGTCGCACCGTATACCGAAAGGCTGTGGACCTTATCCCATCTTAGTCCCACAAGGAGAAATCCACAGCACAAGAGGAGCCTTGGAGACCCAAGAGTTGGACGTGATTTGGTGACACGCCCGACCACGGCACCTACCAGTCATACTTCGGCGAATCCAAAACCGATCAAAACCGTATGCCCCAGCCATCCCAGCCTCGCAAAAACATTGGGCATGCAGAGCCAGGTGGGGCCAAATTCGCCGTCCTTCACGCGTGTGCAGTGCCAATGTCACTTTGCAACAGACCTCGGCAGAAGAGGCCAAGGAGGGGTGCAGCACAGCTGCAGCACAGCTACAGCATCGAGGACAGCACACTTCGAAACCACAGCGTGCTGGATGGTGGGAGCCACTCAAGAATCAGCTGGCCAACCTGCACCAGAAGGCGATACCCACATTTCACCAGCATTGGAAACAGCAAGGGTATGCCTGAGAGAGTGCCAGAGTGGAAGACGGCTCGGGATCCTGTGCCAAAGATTGCTGAGTCATATCTGATCAGCTTTGGCTGATGAGCATGTCCAGTTCATCTTGCAAACTTGACATGGTTTACCATCTGAGGCTCAAACCTCGCCCCTGCAAAGACCTTGTCCAGTCTTGACTGGCTATTTTGACCACAGTGCCACCTCTTAAACATAGACTGACAAGTTGAAAGGGAAGTGATTTGGTTTGGCTCATCCTGACATGCAGCGGAACATTGCAGAGCACTCTATGGCACGCAGGCAATGGAAGACATCGCTGACAACGAGAACAGTCTAAGTCTAAGCGCAGGGCTTTGCAGTAGAGCTTTAGACAATGGCTGCATCGCACTTGCAGAACCTGCAGTGTGCTGAAACTAGGATCTTCGTGCAGCATCTTCCCTGCTCCAGATTCCTGAATTATGTACATTTGTGCGCAAGGACCTCCCAAGGAAACAAGAGGTTGAAGCAAGCCCAGAGTTGCCTCCAACTTTTTCTGTGCACTTGGTGACCTTAGCTTGCCAAAGAAGCGATTTTGGGTTTGCCTGCAGATTCATGGGCACGCTGCTCAGAACCATTCGACCCAGACTCAAGCTTTTGCCCAAGCACTTGCCCATCGACTATGAAGTTTCATAAAAAGCTTTTACTACTGACCAAAGAGCAAGAACTAGTCAAGCTGGAGCGGCCATTAGGAGGGCTTCCGGCCAAAATCCAAGAACTGCCAGCTGCTCTGGAAAGCATGTCTTGGATCCAAGCAGGCACCAGCTCCGGTGTATGCTCCTTGGGCTTCTCAACTCTCTCTGATGGCCTTCATGCGGAAAATATGGCGCTTCGAAAAAATCGTCGTCGAAGCAGACCGAAAATGACAGACAGACTGCCGAGCGAAAGTCATTGCCTGGTTTCAGAGCGAAAGTCCAGAGCTTCTCTGATACGGGTCACACCATGGGCAAACTCTTTTGCCTCCTGCGGAATAGGCACCACTGACAAAGGCGTTGAAATTGTCGTTGTTGAGTTCTGCTTTCTTCTGGTGTAGCTTGAATATACCATACAAACAAAGCACTAACGTAGAGCAAGACGCCGCCACACTAAAGTGTCAGTGTCCCAATTCCGAAAGTCACAGGCCTCCTGCAAGAGTCAGTGCTTCAGTTTCACGCTGGAAAGTGTCAAGAATCCCTGCGCCTCTTGCAGCGAGTCTTGCAGCTGTTGCACTTCCCCCTGCAGCTCATGCAGACCTTGAAAGACCAGAAAGGTAAAACGCTTGCTGGTTCACCTGGTCACTGGTAAGAATGGTAAGATTGGTAAGATTGGCAAGGTTCTTCTAAGTTCTTCTAGTTTCCGAAGCGCGGATAAGGCACTGGTCCTTAACTTCTTCAGCTCCTTGGTCTCGATGGACGAGTTGTTGGAAGTTGGGACGGCTTGGGACCGCTGTTGGCGCCAGGCTCGCAAGCTTTGAGGCCTCAGAAGACCGGGCTGGAAGAAGCAAAGCGCGCAGACAAGATACTAGAATTTATGTGGAGCGCCCTTTCCTCCTCCCCAAGAAAAGAATGACATGTGATTGAACATATTGAACAAGGATGAACAAGGACAAGACAAACCAGCGGAGACAATTCACACAATCTCTGAGGCCACTTCTCTGCTGACACTCGTGGAAGGCTGGGCACCGTCATTTTGACTGCTCCAGTGGCAGCCTCACCTGGTTGCAAATAATGATGCTTCTTCTCGAGTCCTGGACAGGAAGATCGTTCCATGCCTGGACCTTGACTGCTCAGCTGTTGCAGAATTGCTTCATCTGCAGCCTGTGACAAACAGGGTTTAGAGGAAACATCAGAAATCAGCCTGCATGAATCTCCAAGCTTCTGGCGAGAGAACTTTTCATGAAGCTTTCAAGCATCTCGGTTGAAGTGCCTGGACGGCCTCATTTGCAACCAGAGAGGCGTCTTGTTTCTGGAAAGAAAGGGGGAATGAGTTTGCAAGGCCTAAAAGTTTAGAATGCGCTCATGATCCACACAGGCCTGCTCTCTGCGCGGCTTCCTGAAGCCTTTGCCAAGGCAACCACTTTTGGTCAACTGGCCTTGAAAGGTTCTGCAAGCAGAAATTTCCCAGGCCTGCGCCCGCGGCTTCGCGGAAGTTCCTGGCAGAGGGCGAATTCAAGGTTTGATTTGAATTGAGTTTATTAATGGTTCCAATTCAACGCGTCTTGCAAGAGATAACTGGAACTGAATTGATCCGTGTCCATATAGGTCCTTGTTATGGCCTCTCGCTTACTTCTACTCTATACATGTACATACTGTCTGGATTGGTTCCTATGCCTTAGCTCCTCGCTGCTTTTGGGGCTATACCACTATGAAGTGTGGAAGTTCAACTTGCCAAGAATGAATCAAGCATACTAAGCACACTTATACCTAGAAAGTCTGGAGTTTAATCCTCAAATTCATGAAGCGCAAACTGCAGGGCTGAAGCAAACACAGAATCAAGTCCAGCATCCTCCTGCATACAATGTATGTACTTGGCTCGATGCCCAAAAAATAACTCTGGCGATAGTAAAACCAGGAGTTGAACTAAACACAATGGCAAAGCATACAACACCAAAAAGGGTTTTCCTTGTTCAAGCGCTGATTGGAGACCAATGACCAGGCTACTGTCGACATCCAAATGTCTTCAGATCAAGGGCCTCCATTGCGTCCATGTCTTGAAAGAAGCGGACTTCGATCTTTGCGAATCCACATGGAGTGCGGAAGCTCACTGCTCACCAATGACGCTTTAAAACGCAAAACTCGTGCTTTGGAGGTGTCGTTTGAAAGTTTTGAAATGGATTGAGCTCAATCCCTGTTTTTTGCATTCCAAAGTTGCCATAACTTCGAGCCCAAGGCCAGCACACGCACAAGTCGGAGAACTGAAACAACGATAACAATCCCTCTCTGAGTAGAAAGGTCGCAGTTTTTGAAGAAACTAGTAACTAGCTATTCGATAGTGATTGCAGCCTCGTCTTCAAAGCCTTCAACTCCTTCAGTGTGGTTTCCATCCACGGACAAATATCGCAGTAAACTGACCAAATTCATCAGCATTGCCGTGGCCATTATATATAATTATATAAAATATATACACTGGTTATGCACTACGCAGTAGACGAAACACAAAGAAAAGACAAGAAAAGGTCCTCCCATATCTGCCAGCACTTTGATGGCCACCTTGAAGCAGCAGGTTTTGATTTGTCAAGCTTCAAGCCCCGAGCAAGTTCAAACAGAAGCAATGCCTCTGTGACGCCACGCAACTTGCCCTTGTACACCTCGGGATGGGCTAGATTCGGCTAGATGCGACGACCAGTCAGAAATGGGTGCTGCGATACGCTGCGATAGCAAAACGACAGAAATGCTGTATTCACCTGTATTCCGTATTCCCCAAAAATGCTCTCGGCACCCTGACAGCCCCCACACCACCAGCACCGAGGCGGTTTTCTGGGCTGAAGCCATTGGTAGCACTGGCAAGGTCCTTCCAAGTTTCTTGGATTGGATGAATTGGATGAGGAACGTTGGAACATCGGCCTCATACAAGTATTCCAGCGCCAACTCCTGCAACCTCGAGCCATGAGCCAAATATGTCGGGAAGCCCGAAGGATTGCAAATGAAAACCGGGGCAACGACCCTAGCCAGCCCAAGGCCTTCGCATGCAGCAACGACAGTATTGTAAGCCAACAAACAACCATCAATATGTATAGCGAGAGAGGTAGATAGATAGAGATATATATATAGAGAGAGAGATATATATGTGTGTGTGTGTCATATATGATAATGCTTGACTCCTTCGAACGCAATCAGCGCACTGAAGAATGAAGGCTGAGATTCTGGCTGTTCCCATCGCGCCAGAGGGATCAGGTTTGATCCTAGACAAAGATGGGTCGTGATCCGCATGAACAATGCAAATTTTGAGGGATACTTTAACAAGAATGAATAAGAGCACTGCCCCTTCAAGCGTCGCTGCGGAAAACTGCAGCCGTTTGCATCTGGGCCTGGACGTATCTGGTTGCTGGTTCCAACTGGCACACTTAGTTTTTGCTTAGGCTTCGCAGGGCGCTGAGGACTTTACTCGCAACGTCTGACATTGGAATCTCCTCTTCAGAACTCTCATGCATTGACCTCAGTACAAGGTCGTTTATAAGGAAGAGGATCTCACGGAAGTGGTAACCACAGTGCATTCAAAGATGTTCAAGCTCACACAGAATCTGGTTTCCTGATGGTTCCTGGACAAGTTGACTTGGATCTAAGTGAGACACACACCAGGCGGAACTCTCTGAGAATCGAAAGAGCTTGGAATCTTTGAGTCATCTTTCCCATGTGACTGCAGCTGCCAGCTGGTCTTCATAGGCTGCTGCAAATCCCTCAGCCCCGTGGCAACGCATGAATATACACACAGGAATTACTGTACCTTTCCGTGCATGATACTGTACCACTCTCTCCGGTGGCTGTTACTCCAAGTTCTGGCAAGCTGCTGTGTGCAGAAATCTGGCAAGCGGGTCGCCCAAACCTCCCAATCCATCACATTCAAATTGAAAGGAGGCTGAAAGAAGTAACCCTCACCCTCTTTACCTCCTTCACCCTTTTCACCTCTCCACCACCCCGCTTGCCTCTTGGATTGCCGTAGTCAAGGGCGTCTGCCCTTCCTGCACTTGCTCATGCTGCGCTGTCGAGGCACTACATGCTCAATTGCCAAAGCCTCCTGCTTTCCCAACATGGAGACATCCACCTCAGCTCAGCAAGACATGTACTGACACAGGGCCAAAGTCCCCCAAAATAATGTTGAGCTCTCTACCCGGACGGTGTCAGTAGAGATGTCGGCTAGAGCGCATGGCCTGATATGAAAATTCCGTGCAACGGTCTGATGGATGTCTGAGGCAGTGAGAACTGAAGTCTAGCAGGGAATGCATGGCTAATCCAGCTAGTTGAGCTGAAGTAAGCTCTCCACTTGCATGGCGTTGTTGCCTGATCCCAACCACCTGGAAGCGGTTGCTCGCATAGGAAGCGAGTGAATCCACAAAGTCAAGGCTGGGGCCCAAGCTAAAGAGCCACATCATCCATCAATGCAACCAAGTTCATTATCCGTTTGAAAAAGTCGGCCAAACATATCTGAAGGAACTTGGAATAAACTGACATGTTTTCCTCCGGGTTTCTCTGTGAAAGATCTGCATGAGTCCATGATATTGGAATGCCATGTGGCCGCTATGCCAGTATACCAATCTCGTTTCAAGACGGTGCATTTTCTTGTTGTGGCCTCTTGCCCCTTTGCTGATTGAAATGAGGAACTGCAGCAAGAATGGGCATGGTTTCAACATGTTTCTCAACAAATATCATAAATCTTGCAAGGCACGTTTTGAAACCACTTCCAACAGCTAACCCAGACGCATAACAAATTCCAAAACCTCCCCAAAAAAGATCATCATCAAATAGCTGGCAAATGGATGGTCATTCCCCAAAACATGCCAGTTTTAATTGGTTTTAAGCCATCCCCATATGAAAAACCGCCCATGCACCGCATGTTGTATCTGCTTCTGGTCAATTCTTGCAGTCCAGGAGGCCGCCCTGACCCAAGGAGAAGGGACAGGACGCTTCGAGGCGCGGGGCTTAGGCGAAGTAATCAACTCTTGGGGAAGCTTCGAGGAGTCGCTGATATCACTGATATCTGATGATTGATGATTCTGATAGTTGTATCATGTTGTATCAATCTTGGGAAAGATGGAAACCTCATGAAATCCTACAACTACAACTTGGTACTCAGATGATATTTGAAACAAGGCCCTGTGCCTGCGAAACGCCATCTAAGGTGGCTAGATGTGGCTGAGCTTCATGTGGCTCTTGTGGGAAAAGAACAGCTAGTGCATAACAAATACAGTAGCCGCCATAGCTGGAAGTTGAACACTTTGGTTCTGCATCCTAGATTTCAACCTGGGATGGCTTCCATAGCCCCTTTAACAGGCCATTCCGGTCATGACATCTGGTCAAAGGCGTTCTTCAAGGCCTAGCAGTCTTGCTCATGTTTTCGTGGTGTTTCTGTGGTGTTTTGGCGGTGTTCCGGTGGTGTTTTGGTGGTATTGAAGAAACGGTATTTTTTTGGAGTAAAATGGTCCCCCGGACAATACCAAATTGGCGTCAACGGAGATGCGAAACTTTGCTATTGGGGTTGTATGCTGGGATAATTTTTTCAACATGAAAGTAAGAGTATACGATGAAAAATCCGCCCACACCGCTTTGGCGGTGAAGGCGTGCTTATTGGGGGGCAACAGCAACACTAAATGCTCAATGACATTTGTTAATATAGCAGTCGCTATATCAGCTTTAGCTGGGGGGGG
>Ga0126342_10017499_pt1 | contig 12388 bp, 11 predicted proteins | sample Cyp1metagenome_FD_92528 | JGI IMG/M metagenome (GOLD analysis project Ga0126342, IMG submission 92528) | Coral microbial communities from Lord Howe Island, Old Settlement Bay, Australia - Cyphastrea 1 metagenome | ecosystem: Host-associated > Invertebrates > Cnidaria > Coral ... | reverse complement strand
AGAGAAGTTTCACGTGTGAATTCAGGCAGTCAGCCGAACACCTGTCAGCCTCAGCTCGTGTGGCGGAGTTGGAGCAGGAACTCCAGATGGCTGGGGCAACTTCTGCCCAGGTGTGCCGGCACGTCGGGTGATATTGAAACACGCATGCCTCGATTTTCTCCATTGTCTTGTCTTTTTTGCCTTTGCGCGTATTTAGGGCAGAATTTGCTTATTGCCGGAATGCATTCGGAAGGGTAGAACATAAATAGCATTAAATAGCGTGGAATATCTCACGAGATGGCGATGCGACGAGAGAGAGAGAGAGAGAGAGGAGAGAGAGAGGAGAGAGAGAGAGAGAGACTCTGGGGGCCATGGCATGGTTTTACTTTTTATTATTTTTTACCCGTTTTAACCTCTGTGTTTGTGTATCGCTGTTGGCCCTGACTTGGGGGATGCCATTTGAGCAAGCACACGTAGATCAGTATAATCAGACCCCCCAGGTCCTCCCAACCTTATTTGGGCAAACAAAAGCTTGCCTGTTGATGATGTTGATGAGGCGAACATTCCACACCACACTATCATGTAGGAACACTCAAGTATAGAAAGACTATATAGTTCTAGCTCGGTGCCTTTGTGGATGATATTTACATCATAATTGCTGAGTATTTCGAGTTTTCCTCAAAATTAACCATATAAAAGTTGGGACATTGTCTAAGAACATCAATGATTTTGAGCCATTTTTGCTGGTAAATGACAGCAACCTCTCAACGACCTCATCGTGAATAGTGGTTAGCATAGGCTTAAATCAGGTTTGGGAAATATTGCGGGTTCCCACATCTACTTTGCTCGCTTCGTTCTGGTGCCGGGAGACAATAAACCGAGCCAGCACAGCGGCTTCTGCAGTGCGCAGGATGAAGCTCCAAGAAAGCCAAGCACGGATGGAGGACATTTGGTTTTTGTCCCTGAACACCTCCACAGACTCACAGACATGTCGAAGCTTCAGCACGTTCATCATTCAATCTATTCCAGTTTCATCCATTCGGAGTCCCAGGTACTTTCCTTAATTCTTTCTTGGCTCCAGAGGTCTCATTGGATATGAGTTGCAACCTGGTCAGGGGACAACGGCTGGGGCGACTTTGACTTTGATGGCATCCAAACAACCCCTGCCGCCTTCTCAGTCAGGGTCCGTCTTCCCAAGTGCCGACCCCCGCTCCCGGCACCCCCCAGAGGCGAGGTGTCAAGAGAGTTCAGTGCGGATAAGTATGGGTTTGGCATTGGTGAAATAGTCTTTTTTTGAGCCAGCAACTTTTGCCTGGTTTAAACAATTAACCCTTTTGGTAACTCTTTGTTGTATATTGCCAGGTGCCGTTTGGAGTTATCAATGCGCCAAGCACCAATTTCGTTATTGGTCGAGTTGCCAAATTGTTGCTGCTGCTGCTGCTGCTGCTGGTGTTGTTGTTGTTGTTGTTGTTGTTGTTGTTGTTGTCGTCGTTGTTGTCGTCGTCGTCGCCGTTAATCATCACATGTTGGCCTATTACTTGCCCAGCACCTTGGTCGAACATAATTTATCCAAGATTCATGTTAGAGACCGTTAATTTTTCACCCTCTCGAACCTATTCACTTTTCAGTTTCCTGGCAGTCACGGTGTTGGTCTATTGCACCATCACAACACCCTTCGTAATCCTAAAGCTGGTCGCAGTACCTGAGGTGCAGCAGCCGGTTCCAGAGCCAACCTCCGTGAGTCAGCATCCAGAAGAAGGCCTACCATGCATGGATTGGATCACTAGCGCAAGCCCAGGCAAGCAGGACATGACGAACGCATATGATCACACACGAACAGATTCATGGCTGTTGATGTTGCTATTTTTTGATATTATATATTTGTGTGTTTTACTTTTATGTACGTATATATCTGTGTATATTTGTGTGTGTGCGTGTTTTCAGATTAATATTTAGTTAATTCCTAATGTATACTTTGTATATGTGCATGACTTTCAATCCATGGGACGATTCATCAACTTGTACCTTCGCCAAATTCATATGGTGCGCTGGAGAACTGGTTTGCAAGCTCAGTGTGTGAAAATGGCATGGGCTCATTTAGATGTTGAAGGTGTAGATGCTCTTCTTTCGAATGAAAGACTGCGACAAGCTCCAACTTGCTTGTGTTGTTCAACATTTACAAAACACATCAAAACACATAACATCTTGCATATGTCTCTTGCTGAGGGCTTGACCTAGCTGCTTCGGGTGCTTTGGGCCCTGGCCAGGTGACCAGGGTGGCTGGGATGAATTTGGCCTAGATCTGCTGGAAACCAATCCTCAGCCAAACGCTACTGGGCACTGAGATGGGAAAAGACGGGAGGGCAATGGGATTAAATGTATCTCACCATTGGCCACATGATTAGTAAATCGGATATGCATGGATATGAGGTAACTTAGCTCGGTTTATCCTTCAAACCACTGGCTACATACAAACAAACCACTTCCCACTTGCAAGCTTCAGGGGCCAACCCTCACCAAAGATACTATTTGGATCCATTTGGTAGTGAGCCTTGCTCAAGAATGTAAGCGCATGGGCGATGCCCATATTGGGAGTGGAGGTTACTCAGCTGGCCGGCAATGGTTGCGTTAAGTCAGTCTGTTAAGATTGTTAAGTGTGTTTTACTGATCAATTTTTCGGTAAAACAAGGTGAGTGGTTCCTCGGTAAAGTGGCTGCCTAGTGGTACTGTAATATTACCGTTGGACATAAGCTTTGATAGATGGATCGCCGATGTCCTGGCTGATTATGGCGAAGTCAATGAATATTGTATTATATAATTGTTTTTGTGCGCAAACATGAGCACACACCTGCCAACAACACAATATATTTGATGAAACGGTACTTTCTCATTGAGGCATGCATCTCCACATCCCGTGGTGAAACCACCCTTTGCGCCCCTCCACTCAAAACCAAGGGCGATGACCCAGGCGAAGTGATGGGTTGGGGGCAAGGGTAGTGGTGGGTTGCTTGTGTATGGGTCATTTTATATCCAAGTTTGATCCAACAGACTGCGTGTGCACACCTCAGCCTAAGTTGTTTATTCAGGGCCTTTGTGGTCTTAAAGTCTAAGAGTAGTTCTTTTATTCATTCAACAGCAACCTCAGGAACTGGGATCATGACCACAAGCATCATGAATCCCCCAAAGATAGGATGCACCAGTTTCCAAGTCTCAAGTGCAATGTCCTTTTGGGGGGCCAAAGTTCCTTTCAATCATGTGGTCAGGTGTTAGCCAAGGCATGTATTTGCTGCTGTTTACTTAGCTTGGCCAACAGACCCATGGCATCCGCGAGACACAATCTGGAAGGCCTACCAAACGATATGAAACTTGATTGTTGTTTCGGTAGCACCGACTTTTCCAATCATATAAATCTCCAGAAAAAGGTTAGGTTGCAATCCAAACCTAAACAGTCTTTTTTGTTCTTAAAGGTTTTTTTACTGGATGCAGGAGTTCCTATTACATACCGATGACCAGTAATTGCGTTAACTGCGTTAACTATTGATGTCAGGTTGCTGCCAAGCATCATTCCCAGCCACATCCTTGGATCCTTAAGTTGCTGGATTGGACGTGAGGTGCAGGTGCTTCAGACCTGTTAGATGAGCCACAGGTGTGGTCCCCCGGTCTTGGGAGATTTCACCAACCACTGTAGGGGATGCTTGCCGTTTGGCTATCTGGATCCTGGGTCGTGAAACATTACAGGTGGGTAAAGCAACAGGTCTTTGCCAATGTGAAATTTGCGACTGTTTTCAACCCAGCGGAGAGGGTGGTTTGGCCAAGGAACGTAGCAACGAACACAAAAGCATGAGGCAATGTAATTACGTTTTTTTCAAGTCTAATCATCACGGCCCTGCGCGATGTTCTTGGAAGTTGTGGCCGCCCGTGCTTAGAATCAATTCCATGTTGGGTTTCGGCCCAGTCAAAATTCTCTCAGCGTACTTCAGGGACATGGACCTCAGGGCTAAAGCTTCGCCACCCAGATCTACCCAGGACACTCATTCGGCATACTTATGGCCCTGAGCCCTGAATGTCCTAGGACACCTTCACTCACAAATGTCATATCCATGGCTGTCAAGCGCTGAGGTAGAGCAGTTGTTGAAGGTGGACATGGATCCTTGGCTGCGGGGTGAGTTTGCTGGATGACACTACTGGGTGATTTAAACACAGTTCCTCAGCGGAGTGCTTCAAGTGAGTCCGTTCAGCTTCTGTTGGTTCTCCATCCAAGTGAGGATTATGTTGTTTTGGTCGAACCATGTTGAAAACTAACATGTTTTGCGCCCAGCTTGCTGCATGCTTGTCAAGATCCATTGTTGGCTCTTTGAATGTCGCCTGTTTTCCCCTCGTGCATTGTGACACATTTGGAGGATGTTGGGGATGTTTCAGACAAGACAAGTGACTTGGTGATGCTTGCCCTGAGGAACAGAAGCTGCAAGCCAGCCTTGCAAAGAACAAAGAGCTGCAGGAGACTGGATGCTCCAACTGCTAATCTTTGTGGCTTCTAGCAGTTTCATTTACCCTCTGGTAAACTAACATAACTATGAAAAATCACCATGTTTTATGCATAAATCTACTGTATATTATAAATCATATTAAATCATCATTTTCAATAGCTATGTTAAATTACCAGAGGGTAAATGAGATCCTTGCGCCTCCAGATGATTTGCTGCTCCGGTGTGATGCCAAACTAGGAGCAGCTGGATGCGCTAAAAGCTAAGAACCAAGCATCCGAGATGCTTCCCGGCATAAGTGGCATAGGAGCGTCTGATCCTTGAGAAAAACCCATAGAAGATCTTGGAAGACTTACAAGATCTTAGAAGCCAAGCGGGCCCCTTTTCATGATTTGCCATCTTTGCGTTGCATCCAATGAAATATAACACATTTTTTTTGCCAGCCCATTTTCAATGGAACTATGCAGATCGTGTAGTGAGATTGCGACAAGGCAGTCGGCGGAGCACCTGTCAGCTTCGGCACGTGTTGCAGATCTGGAGCAGGAACTTCAGGCGGCTGAGGCAACTTCTGCCAAGGCGTGCTGGCGCCGAATATTTTTGACTTTGTTGGCTTCAAATTTTGGCATTGCCCTAAGGTTTAATTTTTTATTTTGTCATTTGGCCTGTGTTGCTTCTTTGCCCAAATGCATCCTCAATTCGATTGCGCTGGGGTTTGTTGCGTATGTTTCGATGTATTTTAGTTGGGTCTTGGAAAATATGTGTTGCGAGCAGCCTCTTGGACAAGTAAATGGTATTATATGGCTTTCAAGGTGTCTCGAAATCAGTGCAGTGACACTGGGAGCTCAATATTTAGGTTCCCCGGATTCTCAATATACAGCATCCTTCTTTTTCATGATTGCGGGAGACAGCAGCCGTAGGTCGCGCAGTACGAAGAGTTGAAGATGGAAATGGACCCTTGGCTTAATACCGATGCAAATGTTGGCAGATGGTGTAAGTTTGGGACAAAGAGGGGCAGGAGAGCCATGAAACATCATGAAATTTACAGTGCATTTGAACAAACTTAATTTGGAACCCGAGAATTGGACTGTTTGGAAAAAATGCAAACGTTGGCTTCCCATGTTCCGAGTTAGCGTTCACGGGTGTAGGTGAAAAGCGATTATATACCCAGGGAGGGTTTTTAGATTTCATGCAGTTTGGGCTTCGTCGGGCCATGCCAGAAACAATGCCTGCTAGAATGGCAAATCAAAAGTCAGATCGAAGGTACTGATAGTGATAAAATGACAGATAGTTTCTTTAGCTAAAGTTAATATTGTATAATTATCTATATGTCATATGTGAGAATAGCTGTGATACCAAAAGCCAGAATGTCAAATAGGCTGGCAGATGAAATGTCAGAAAACAATGTCAGAATATATGGCAGGCAGAATCAGACAACATGTCCGGTACTGTAGACTGTGAGATAAAATGCCAGAATATGTTTTCAGAATATGTCCCAAATAGGCAGCAAGATATGTCAGATAAAATGTCAGAACATATCAAACAGAACGCCAGATAAAATGCCAGCTAGTATATCACCAAACATGACTGAATAGGTCAAATTAAACGCCAGAATCTGCGTCAGGTGGTGGGGGTCACCCGAAGTCAAGTCACTTTTATTTGTTCGTTTCCATGTGTTTGGATCTTTTTGGCAAACTCAATCCCGTCTATGTGTCCAAGGGTAGGTAGAGTTTCTGAAGCCATCCTCCCTCATCATTTTCCCGTGAGGAACAGAAACTGGAGGAGACATTTGCGAGGAACCAGATGCTGCAGGACGGTGATGTTGATGGTGTCCTCCATTTGCCGCTTCATCCAGTGGTATGCCCTTTTATCCCTCATCTATAGTATGTGGACCCCTATATTTCCCATAGATTACCTATAGGCTCACCATCATTTCTATTTGAGGTACGGTCTAGCCTCCTGTGGGCCACTGGTGTGAAGTGCTGTAGCCATACCTGAGCGACGCTCATTTGTAGACCCTTTCCCACATCTCCTTTGTGTCCCTTTCTTCCTGAATGAGAGGCATTGCTGTCTTCCTTTCTCTTGTTTTCCGTTTCCTTTCCTTACACAGGTTTGTTCCTCCATCACATTCACAAGTACAAAACCATGTGTGGCCATACGGCTCCCCCCAAACAAATACCTACAAAATTACATTCATGTTTAAATATATATATATATATACATACATGTGTACTTGCATACACATATTATATTTTACATTCTGTTACATTTACCTATTTCCATTGAAATTAACCTATTTACAAATATGCATGCTTTTTACAGACTTATTTGCACATACATCTATACATACTTGCAAACATGTTTTGTATGCATAAACGTGTGTACATATGTACATTTTACATATTTCCTGCAAATACGTGTGCATATGTATATTATAATATCACTTTTTTGCATGAATCAATTTACGTATATATATATACACACACTATACATGTGATATGTGTTTGAGCGCGCTTGATTCCTAAGTGCAAATGTAAAAATGGATTTGCTCACTCCTAGGTGGAAGTCTAGCCTTTCCATTTGGTCAGAAGCACCAATGCTGTGATCTGTGATGCTCCTCAGTTTATCCTGGGTAGCATAACCGCGCATGGGCGAAACCAGGAGCAGATGAACGCACTGACAACTGAGAAAAACCAAGCATTGGAGATGCACCCTGGCAGCAGCGGCAGTCAAACACGTTGGTTTCGAGTCAAACAAGCATGTTTGTTTCCACTTCTGTTCAACTGGGTGAAACCCATGCATTTGTGCAAGTATTTTTGCTGGTGCTTCCACTCATTTATTATGTCCTTCCGTTTTTTAGATGATTGTCCAACATGACTGGCGGATACACATCCACATGGTGGATTCCGCAGCATCTTGCGGATTGGTCTGGATATGTCAGCTTACTGCCTTGTATTTTTGCCATTAAACCCATATGATTTTAAATCGTTAACTAATTCGATATAAGTATATATGAGAGAGAGAGAGGGAGGGAAAAAAAAAGCATTACATAGAAACCACTTACTAGATGATTTGTAATTTGCGCCATCAACTTTCGACCGCTTGCCTCATGATGAGGCAAGCGGCTGAACAGCTGGCAGCTTCTGTGCGCATCAGTGACTTGGAGAAGGAACTGCAAATGGCCAGAGAAGCTTCTGCCAAGGCGGGTTGGTGTGGGTATTTGGGCCAACTCGCGGGATGAAGAATGTTGCATAATTAGATTACTTTTGTCCTTGGATTTTTGGCTAGTCAGCTAATTAGATCAGTTTAGTCGTTGAATCTTTGGCATGTGCATTTGCACCCACCAGCCAAGAAAATGCAAGGTAGCAAGATATGCCATGGTATACTACAGACTCACCGGTGAAGGGGTGGTGTGCCCTTCATATTGAATTGTCCATCAGGTGCAGCCTGCTGCTGAAGCGCCAATCCAGGTGCCCGAATGTATGGGGGGGAGGAGAGGCTCGGATCAAATTGGATCATGCAACCAGCCAAAAAGATGACTTATCATAGTAAACATGAGCAAACAAAATTTTAACTCAAACCAATGAATAATGCAATGTTTGGGGTCCACATTGGGAAACAGATGTGCGTTCTGAAAATGGAGACCTCAAAAACATTGTTTTTCTACTTTCAGTGAGGAACATATCTGCAACCATAGATCTGTGTGGCAGCCTACTCTCAAGCTGAGCTGGCTGATCAACATCAATCCGACATAGTGCAGAAGTAGGGCAACACTCGGAGGTGGTAAATTTACTAAGGCAAACCATTGATAAATCATTTTGTTTTGGGTGCTCCGTTTTTGGAACAACCGGAGCGGGTGTACAGGGAAAATGTAAGTTTGACTGTTGATGAGGGCGACATGTTTCGCCAGGGTGTTGTGGAGTACATGTATATGTATATGTGCATTATCATTTCCGGGCTTCAGTTTTTCAAAAATATTTCAAGGCTGGTGTAGATTCTTCAGACGTATCCCAAAGGTATCAAGGAGTTCGGGTTATTTTGAGGTAAATCATCACTGTAAATAGATGTAAATAGCGGTTGGCTTCCCCTGTTGTCAGAAGGGTGTAAACAATGAATAGCAGAACTGCGGCGTGGTTTCTGCACTCTTCGGCTTTTGCAGTGCGCAGGATGAAGCTGCTCGAAGAAAGCCAAGCACGGAAGGAGGATATCGTTTCTTTGTAACACAAACTCACCCAAAGACATTTCGAGTTTGAGGCAATCTATGTTCATTCGGAGTTACGTCTATTTCTAGACTTCAGAGGTTTCATTGTGGCGGCACTTTTGGGGATGAATCTGTCAGGAGACAACGGCTGGGGCGACTTTGACTTTGGCATCCAAACGACCCCTGCCGCTTTCTCAGGCGGAGCGCCACCCCGCAGAGGCGATGCATCAAGAGAGTGAACAATTTGGATGGATGTCCTAGTCTGTTTGGTGGTTTCAAACATGTTTTTCCATAATATATGGGATAGTCCTTATAATCCTTCCCATTGACTAATAGTTTTCAGATGGGTTGCAATCACCAACCAGCAGTGAATTGGTTCACTTTGAGTGATTGATGGGAGACATAGATAGAAAATTATAGACATATGATATTTCTAAGGTTGGCTATGGTATGATCTTGTAAACAGGCAAGATGGTGGATAGTGATTTAATAACCGCTTTGGCAACCTGAATGGTAACCCCTTGTTGTATGTCGGAACTCTTGCTGGTGACGGAAATCGACTTTGAGATTATGTTTTGAACTTAAATGAACCTATTCACTTTGCCGTTTACTTTAATCGGCACCGTGTTGGCCTGTTGCACCGACATATTGCAGCACCTTCATAATCCAAAAGCTTGTCGCAGTACCCGAGGTTCAACAACCGGTTCCAGAGCCAACCTCCGCGCATCCAGAAGAAGGCGCCAGCCCAGCATTGGATCACGAGCGAATGTGACCGGTGGATGCTGGCAGGTTCATCTGTTCATCTTACACACAATGTACATGTGTATAACGTTCGTTTGTGTCATTTCCACGCTGGGACAGGAAACCATGAACTAGTACCCCCTGCAAATTGTGTACACACACACACACATATATATATATATAATTGCAATATGGGATGCGTTTGCAACCTTATTTTCTGCAGAATTGTTGGGTTTCTATTCCTGTTATGCTCCGCCAAGAATCACCGAGAGAGCCAAGCTCTGGAGTGCAACACACGGAGTGAGTCCATTGGTAAAGCAATAGGATCCACAATCCACAAAACTTACCATAAAATACCATAAGTGGGTGGTGTATAAACCATCACCTATGGGTGGGATAAATGGTTGCTATACTAACATGACTCTCCACTGTCAACCAAATAAGATCTTCGTGGTTGTTGGCTGCGGAGGCCATGGTGACAGAATATCTGATCCTTCTGGGCCAATGCCAAATGCTGCTGGGCATTGACATGGAATGGGTACTGGGATGATCCTTTAGCCTTGAACTTATCGATCAGTGGCGTTTGACCCATCTCGATTGGAAAACATGCAACCACAAAGTCATGAACCATTTGCGAACTTCAGGGATACCCGGACAATCCCAGTATGGTGTCTTAGTCAGGAACAATACCCGTTATCGTATTTGCTGGGCCTATGGGTGGTACTGTAATGAGTCAGATGATTTTGCTGTGTTTTCTGAGGGTAGCCAGTCTTGGTTGGAGGCTGGCAGACATGGAATTGATGTCATGTTCAGGCAGTCGGAAAGGCTTGGTTCCAATTGTTTCAGGAAAATAGTGCCAAGATATGCCAAGATCCTTTTGCTCACAGGGTGCTTGTGATCTACCTGCCTCATGAAACCCCACCGCATCAAAACGGTACATTCTTACATTTTTGATCTTCTCAATTTTCAACATTTTTGCTCTGCTGTGAAATCTGTTTCTACATATTGTACAATGACTAGTATTAATTACATTCTGGCAGTGTAACGCAACAATGGAAAATCACCATTCCAAACAGATAAATCAGCTTTTAAATTTGCACCATTTTGAATAACTATTTTTTTGTCAGAGGGTACGTACTGCTACTAGTGGATTCAACTAGATTCATCTCCATCCCTGGATCATGATTAGAGTCTTGTAGGAGGCGTGAGCAGTCAGGACTGCCAATCAATTTGCGGGAGGCAAAGTTATATATTTCCCAAATCTAGGGTTTTATGTTGAACATGTTTAGACTTTAGACCATATATATTTCCTGTACTGTAGGCTTTTCGATGGTATGGATGTCTTGAAGCCAAGTGTGGGAAACTTGAAACTTGTGTTGTTTGGATGCCCGTTGGATCAATCTTTGCTTCCAAGGCGGAGGTGGAGCCTGCAAAGGCACAGGCGGCAGGAGAACCTTCGAACCGTCAAACGCATGGATTTTACCCATCAAACATGTGGTTGAAACATGTTGATACATGTTGAAACCATGAAAAACCGTTCGGGTTTGTGCCGAAAAGTGGTATTACAGAAAGTCATGGCATTTTTGGGGGGGAACATGACGAGACAAACCTCATCGGGAATTGGGGGTGGCCCATTTTCAGACCAAACCACGTGGATTGATTTTCCCCTACAGGGTGGGCCCTCGCATGTCAAGGGTGGGTTTATAAACCACATTGACTATAAACCAAAATTAAGCTAATTAGTAATTAGCTGTAAACTGACTTAGCTAGCTGGGGGGTTGCCAATGGCAGTTTCAAAGATTCGGACCGCTGGGATGGGTGCTGGCTTGGCAGGAGACGATGGCTGGGGTGACTTTGACTTTGATGGTCTTGAAGCAGCTCCTGCCAGATTCACAGAATCTGGCTTTGCCCGAGATATCCCGAGATGTTGTTGACCTCTTTTGGCAGGATGCGACACCATTCCAGTGACGCGTGATTATATAAGTTTCTTTTTTGCGACATGGGCAGTTTCGAGCGTGCTGTTTGTTCATTGAAGTGGGAACGCCCCGTATGCAACAGCAACCTATCATTGTCCGACGGATTTTCCGCTTCCATATGCTACTGATATGAAACATGCTTAGATAGATATAGATAGATGGATAGATAGATAGATAGATAGATAGGTAGGTAGATAGATAGATAGATAGACAGACAGACAGATAGATACAACTATAGTTTTATGTGGCTCAAGCAGGGAAACTTCTATCACCCATTGTTGTCTTCCCACGTTGGCAGGGCTGGCCCTGGCCTAGTATTGTGGTGGAATCGGTGAAGTTGCTGCCTTCAAAATCGACCCACTGATTCTGAAGCCAAGTGAGGAGTAGCTGTGGTCATTGATAGGTATTACCGTTTATAGCCATTGCAATTGAGAAATGGAAATCCCCACAAGTTTCGATAGAATCCCATCCCCGCAAGCGAGGTCCAAGAGCCTGCCTCGAGTCAGCAGCCTCCCAGAGAAGGTCGGGAGCTGATGCAACGATGGCTAGGCAAATTACTTTACTTCGAGTTATCCCCACCATGACATCTATACGTTTTGTTACTGGCAAATCTTCTGGCATATCTTCTGACATTCTATCTGGCATTTTATCTGGCAAATCTTCTGGCATTCTATGTGGCAAATCTTCTGGCATTCTATCTGGCATATCTTCTGGCATTCTATCTGACATATCTTCTGGCATTCTATCTGGCATATCTTCTGGGATAGCTTCTGACATTCTACCTGGCATTCTATCTGGCATACCTTCTGGCATTCTATCTGGCATATCTTCTAACATTTTATTTGGCATATCTTCTGGCATTCTATCTGGCATATCTCATGGCATTTTATCTGGCATATCTTCTGGCATTCTATCTGGCCGTTGAGGTCCAGCGGTGCACACTGAGCTGGGCAGGTCCCAGGTTGAGGTCCAGCAGTGCACACTGAGCTGGGAAGGTCCCAGGTTGAGGT
>Ga0126342_10017498_pt1 | contig 12388 bp, 17 predicted proteins | sample Cyp1metagenome_FD_92528 | JGI IMG/M metagenome (GOLD analysis project Ga0126342, IMG submission 92528) | Coral microbial communities from Lord Howe Island, Old Settlement Bay, Australia - Cyphastrea 1 metagenome | ecosystem: Host-associated > Invertebrates > Cnidaria > Coral ... | reverse complement strand
TTTTTGAGGGTTATGTACCAGGTGGCAATTGGGTGACGGTGGGGTATCGATTCCCCCCTGGTCCGTCCTCGGAGGTGCATTTGGGGAGGCGATAGAGAGACTGGAATCCAAGGGAGTCAGAGGAGAAGGCATTGCTTGATGGTCACAAGGATTAGAAGCAACTTCTGTCAGTAGTTGGGCTCCGATGTGGGACCATTATGGTGGCAAGGATTAGAAGCAAGTTCTGTCAGTATACGATGCTTTGGGAAAGACTGGAATAGAAGGGAGTCATAGGGAAAGGCATTGCTTGGAAAGGTTGCGAAAGGATGTGGATGAGATTGTTCTCGTCGACTTGTATTTGTTGGGCTCTGATGTGGGACCAGTATGGCCGCGAGGATTAAGAGAAACTTCTGTCAGTATAGGATGTGAAATTAGGAAGCTTGGGAAAGGCGACGAAATATGCATTGGGGTCTCCTGGTCCGTCCGATGCAGAGACTGGAATAGAATCCATGGCTACTTTTCTTTATGTATCTCTCTTACTCTTCTAGCCGTATCTGTTGGGCTCCGATGTGGGACCATTATGGTCGCAAGGATTAGAAGGAAGTTCTGTCAGTATAGGGTGTGCAATTAGGAAGCTTTGGAAGGGGTGACGAAAATATGCATTTCTCTTTTACCCTTCTACTCCTATCTGTTGGGGTGGTCGTAAGGATTAGAAGGAACTTCTGTCAGTATAGGATGTAAAATTATGAATTTTGGAAGGGGTGACGAAAATATGCAGTGGGGTCTCCTGGTCCGTCCGATATAGAGACTGGAATAGAATGGAATAGAATGAGGCCAGAGGCAAAGGCACTGCCTGGGTCGCAAGGCTTAGAAGGAATTTCTGTCAGTATAGGAGGTGACATTAGGAACCTTTGGAAGGGGTGACGAAAATATGCAGTGGGGTCCGAAGTGGGACCACTATTCTCTTGGACCGTTCCCTGTAGGGGATTTGAGGGAGCTTCTGTCAGTATGGGATGTGAAAATAGGAAGCTTTGGAAAGGGGTGACGAAAATATGAGGTGAGGAGGGCAGAGGTAAGGGTCCGTGAATGGAGGCACAGTAGCTACGGAGAAGAAACTTCTGTCGGTATAGGATGTGAAATGAGGAAATTTTGGAGAGGGTTGTGAAAATATGAAAATATGAGCGTAAGGATCCTTGAAAGTCTGTGGGCGACAAGTTTGCGGGTGGAAAGTCTGTGGGTGAAAAGTCTGTGGAAGAAGAGTCTCTGGGTGAAGAGTCCCTGGGTGAAACGTATATGGGTGAAAAGTGTGACAAGGCTGTGCATGAAAAAGTCTGTGGGTGAAAAATCTCTGGGCGAAAAGCGTGGGGTGAAAAGTCCGCGGGTCAAAAGTATATGGGTGGAACGGGTATGGGTGAAAAGTCTGAGGGTGCCAAGTCTGGGGTGAAAGGTCTGTGGGTGAAAAGTGTATGGGTGAAAGTCAGTGGGTGAAAAGTCAATGGGTGAAAAAAAATATATGGCTGAAAAGTTTCTGGGCAAAAAATGTATGGGTGAAAAGTATATGGACGAAGAAAAGTATATGGTGGAAAAGTCTGAGTGTAAAAAATATATTGGTGAAGAGTCTCTGGGTAAAAAGTCTAGGGGTGAAAGGTATATGGTTGAACAGTCTGTGGGTGAAAAGTATATGGGTGAGAAGTAATTATATGGGTGAAAGAGTGTGGGTGAAAAGTATGTGGGAGAAAAGTATATGGGTGAAAAGTCTGTGGGTGAAAAGTATATCGGGGTAAAAAAAATGAGGGTAAAAAGTATATTGATGAAGAGCGTCTGGGTGAAAAGTCTGTGGGTTAAAAAATGTTTAAAGTATGTGGGTGAAAAGCCCGTGGGTCAAAAGTATATATACAGGTGAAACGGGTATGGGTGAAAAGTCTGAGGGTGCAAAGTCTGTGGGTGAAAAGAGTGTGGGTTGAAAAAATATGGGCGAAAAATGTATTGGTGAAAGTCCCTGGGTGAAAAGTATATGGGTGAAGAGTCTCTGGGTAAAAAGTATATTGGTCAAGAGTCTCTCGGTGAAAAGTCTGAAAAGCCTGTGGAAGAAGAGTCTCTGGGTGAAGAGTCCCTGGGTGAAAAGTATATAAACCTAAAGGTGTTGTGTCTCTTCTTACATTAAGTGCAACGACATAAATACCCTAATGGTGTCGTGGCTCTTGTTGCATTGAGTGTAACAACACATAAACCCTAAAGGTGTCGTGGCTCTTCTCACAGTAAGTGCAACAACATATAAACCCCAAAGGTGTCGTGTCTCTCCTGACATTAAGTGTAACAAGATATTAACCCTAAAGGTGTCGGGGCTCTTCTTACATTAAGTGCAACAGCATATAAACCCTAAAGGTGTCGTGGCTCTTCTTACATTAAGTGCAACAACATATAAACCCTAAAGGTGCTGCGGCTCTTCTTACTGTACATTAAGATCATTAAGTGCAACAACATATAAACCCTAAAGGTGTCGTGGCTCTTCTTACAGTAAGTGCAACAACATATAAACCCTAAAGGTGTCGTGGCTCTGCTCTATATGCCCAAAGTGATCCCATTTATGCCCAAAGTGAGCCCATTTATGCCCAAAGTGAGCCCATTTATGCCCAAAGTTAGCCCAATTTATGCCCAAAGTGAGCCCATTTATGCCCAAAGTGAGCCCGATTTATGCCTAAAGTGAACCTCAAAAATTTATGCCCAAAGTGAGCTCGAATTTATGCCCAAAGTGAGCCCTTCGCCTGTGAAAAGTCTGTGGCTAAAAAGTCTGTGGATGAAAAGTCTACGGGTGATAAGTCTGTGGGTGAAAAGTATATGGTTGAACAGCCTTGGATGAAAAGTATATGGGTGAGAAATATATGGGTGAAAGACTGTGGGTGAAAAGTCCCTTGGTGAAAAGTTTGAGGGTGAAAAGTATATGGGGGAAAAATCTGAGTGTAAAATGTATATTGGTGAAGAGTCTCCGGCTGAAAAGTCTACGGGTGAAAAGTATATGGTTGAACAGTCTGCGGGTGAAAAGTATATGGGTGAGAAGTATATGGGTGAAAGACTGTGGGTGAAAAGTCCCTGGGTGAAAAGTTTACGGGTGAAAAGTCAGTGGGTGAAAAGTATGTGGGTGAGACGGGTATGGGTGAAAAGTCTGAGGTGCAAAGTCTGTGGGTGAAACGTCTGTGGGCGAAAAGTGTATGGGTGAAAGTCTTTGGGTGAAAAGGTATATGGTTGAACAGTCTTGGGTGAAAAGTATATGGATGAGAAGTATATGGGTGAAAGATGGTGGGTGAAAAGTCTGTGGGTGAAAAGTATATGTGTGAAAGTCTGTGGGTGAAAAAGTATGTGGATGAAAAGCCTGTGGGTGAAAAGTCTCTGGGTGAAAAGTATATGGGTGAAGAGTCTGTGGGTGAAAAATCTTTGGGGGAAAATAGGGGTACCAGTAGATGGGATGCTGGCTTTCGTTCCCCCCTTCTCAGGTATGTATATATATATATACATTTAAATATAGAATGCACATTTGGGTGACTGTATGGTATATTGTATTTACATTATATATGTAAATAGACACATGTATATTCATGTAAATTTGTGAAAAGAAGATTCCCATGGGACTTCAGCGGGTTCGTGTGCGAATCTCAGGAACTTCTGGAGCTCGTATGCTGCCTTTGTGATATTTAGTTAAATGTGTTAACTTTTGATAGTGTGGAGCATGTTCTTGCACCTTCCCTGCTTCAACCGCAATGGCCAGAATGTGCAAAGAATTGCTGAGCCAGCTCCAAGGGAACAGTGATCGTGGGCTGCAGCATTTCTGTGGCCATTATCAGCATGTGCTTCTTAGCTGTCAGGCCAGAAACCCAAGATATTTGGAAATGCTTTGTATTGTTTCGGGTGCATGTGTTCCAAGCTTCGTGTCATCTCCAGCTTTGAATACCTCAACGATCATTACTTCCCTTAATCTATTTAAAACCTCGGAGGTAGCAGACGCAGGAAGGGTAGAACACATTACCAGCTGAGCCAGGTGTGCAACTGTGGTGGGCATACTCGCAGCTGCGAAGATTGTGCTTACAGAGATCCAGGCTCGGAACAGGAAGCTTTTATGGCCCAAAATGATTCAGCCCCATTCTGGAATGGAAAAAACACCTAGAAATGATGAATTCTATGGGTCCAGTGGTACCCCGCCATAATCTTGGTTCACCCTCAGAATTATTCACAACTGCTGCCTGAAGCAGTTTGATGGTTCAAGGCACAGAACGTTTGCATCATTTGGTTGCATCGATGTCATGAGGTTGTTTTTTCCCTAATCTTGTCATTAAATTCTTCTTTGCATACAGCAAGCCTGAAACATGGTGAAGCCTCCGGCCAATACCCACCAATACACCAAGTTCTTTCCATGGTTTCCGTAAATTCATCAGGTGATGGGTTTGGACGGCTACACTTCTGAGGCCAGGTAGCAGCACTTCGTGCCACCGTGCCACCGTGCCACCGTGCCACCGTGCCACCGTTGGTTCTTTTACTGTGGCTGATGGTGCAGGATCCCCTCCTGCGTGGAGATGTCTTTGAAAGGAACCCGATGCAACCATGAACCGACAGATGTCCGTCTCACAAATAGTTTGGCAAAGTACCAGGCATTTCGCGTTTGGCAAAGATTCTGCTTTTTCTTGTGAAGTTACACAGCTGATACAGTCTGTATTTGAGAAACGGGGAGTTCATCATGCAGATCTCCAGTTTACTGTACTGTGCTGTTTCAGCATCAAGCACCGCCTTGATTTGTCAATAAGATAATAAGGATAGCTAATATAGCTGACAACATATGTCACGAATTGTTATCATCTACTAGTTGTTATATAATTTGTAATTTATTTTATATAACTTATATGTCAGTATCATTTGTTCTCCTGTGTTATCTATTATTTGTTATGTTTTGTTGATATCATTTTGTTGGCCCTTTCGTTCTCTGGGTGAAGTACCTGAACCATGTCGCGATCCAAGCGCAAAGCGAAGCCTGGCTGGCCTTTGCCTTCTCTGAGGTCAGTCTCTGAGTAACCGTTCATCGTTTAACCATCCTGACTGCTTCCTGTAAACCCTGAAAGCAAATTCTGGGATAAAGCCTGTCAAAAGAGTGGTGGTGATTTTCCTGCTTCAACTGGGCTCATCATTGCTCATCAAGGCCCTCCGAGATAGTGTCGATCTTGACAGCTCTTTGCCTGATTGCCTTGACTGCTATTCTTGGACCCAGACTTACACCGGAAGTCCTGGAAAGCAGTTGACCTTTTGTGTTTCGTCGGACGTGGTCTGACAACTTGGCTATGTAAGGAACATTGGTTTGGGTGATCAAGAGCACAGGCCATTTGCAAAACGAGTTGGAGAGGCAGGTGTCGTCGCAAGTCATTCGTGCACTGCTTTTGCACTTCTTTGACCTTTCCCTATTGACTTGATGAGTCTTGATGTCACATACAGCGACGTACAGTAACAAGCTTGTGGAAACACTGGCAGGCTTACTGTCTTGCTCGGATCTCAAGCGGGGGAATTTGAAGAGCTGATGCCTCAGTCGCGAGTAATGTTAGAGAAAGGTACCTCGTGACTCGTGAGTGTCAGCAAAACAGCAAGACTGTAACTACTTTGAAACAATTTGCATAGTTCGCCCAAAGTTCGCCCAACACTCTTTGTATCAATGTTTCCATGAGTCCTTTGGCATCTTGCCGCGCAAGTCAAGGTTGTTGAACGAAAGCAATACGAAGAGATAAGCCGATTTCAGCGGCAAAGTGAATTGACAAGGCCAGTCATGTACTTTCCATCTTTTCTTTGGCTGCTTGCCTTTTGGCTGCAATTAGGAACAACTGGCGGGCCAAGCAGCAGGAGGGACTTCAACTTTAAGAAGCTGGTTCTCCAGGTGGGAGACTTCAAATTGCAAACTTGCTTGCTGATTATTTCATCAATTTAACAGTTGAGGCCTGTACTCGTCATCAACTGGGTCATCATTTACCTCAAGAAGGGCTGTGAGTGGAGGGCCTTGCTGGCCACCTGATACCACAGAATCTCTTTGTTCAGAGCGCAGCCAGAGTGGTTGCAGACAGAGTTGGGAGCACGCGAGATGCCAATCAAGCTACGGGCATGCGGGCACATGTGAAGCAGCTAGTCCAACAAAAAGGTGGGTTAGATGATCCGTAACAAGTTGCGGCCCAGTGATTTTTCTCCTTTTGGGCACGTTCACACTTTAAGTGCTCTGCGATTTCACGCAGGGGATGATGCCCCCAACTGTTGACTCATGATTGCTTTTGCGAGCAAAACAGACTGCGCGGTAACATCACTGTACAAGTGAGTAGATATTGCGGTCAACCCACGACAGAAGAATCCACAGTAAAAGCCAACGTACTTTGGCTCAGTGAGGAACCATGAGGCTTCTTTGCTCAGGAGAGTTCAGGAGCATTTTCTCTTGTGCAGTTGCAGTGTATCAGCTGGCCTTGCTTTGTGGATCTTTGGCTCCAGGTTTTTTTTTATTCAATTCTTGATTTGCCTCTAGCTGCAATTTTCCGTATGCGCGCGCGACGTTTTCGTCTCTCCGGGGCTTTGCTCCTTTGCGCTTTTTTGGCAAGCGAGATTGCGTTCCTAGGCTTCCCAAGGCGCTTCAAGCTGTTTCAGTTTGATCATCAGTTATTGTCAAGGAAAAACCTGAGCACTGCAAATATGATGTGTTCAGATGCAGGCCGTTGAAATCTCCAGATGCCCCCTCCGCAAACGTCGTTTCAAAGATCGCGGAGGCACCTCAGAGCAGTGTGGCGAAACTTGGTCGGTCATGAGTCATGAGAGAAGTTTTTGTTTGGAAACCATACTTTGATACTTTGCAAAACTTTGCGTTTTGTTTTCCATCCCGATTCTATCTGCCAAGGAACATTGAGGAGAGAATAGAGGAGCATGTCAGCATTCCGGAGATTTTGAAACGCTATGGCTTGCCCGCGCTGTTTTTTCACTTCCTGGTCTGGGTTAGCACCCTTGCAGGGTGCTACTTATTTTTGTCCGTCAACACCGGTATCCTTGAGCTACTCCCGGCGGAGCTTCAGCAAAGGATCAGTGGATGCCTCAAAAATCTGCGGTTGCGAACATCAGTCGACAATCTGGAACCGACATCAAGCAATTGCATGATGGAAAAATGATATCAGCCGTTGTGAATTTGATTCGGCTCCACAAGCTTGTACCGCTGAGGTGGCGGAAGCCAGATAGGTTATGCGGCGGCTGCACTAGGTGCAGCAGAAGTTCTAGGCAGGGAAAGGGATGACTTGAGAAGAGACAACGCAAATCCCAATTTGTTGAGTAGAGATACAGATCCCAAAGTATGAAAATATACAGGAAGTTCAGGAAGAGCCAAGCCAAGAGTACAAAACGCTACTCGGCACGTCTCTGTTCCTAGTGTAGGCCCAGCCCGTCTGGCTCTGACAGTGACAGCAGCGCCAACGGCATCCAGAGTGGCACGCCAGTTTGAATGGTTCCGCAGAACAGAGCAGGAAATTGTGCCTCGAAAGCCTTGGCCAATCACAACTAGTCCTGGGGGTTTATCCAACAAGGGTTTGTGTTTTTCCCCCATGGATGTCAATTGTAATATATATATATATCAATATCAATATCAATATATATATATGTAATGGGGGAAAAGGAATGAACATGATGGACAGTATTTTTTGGAAACCTATTTTCAGACAAACTCATTTTACAACGGCTTTAGACTTTGCAGATTTGAACGATGCAAGGAAGACAATCCCACGTGAACAAAATGAGGTCAGCTTCATGAGTGATGCTGCATCCAAGCTGTCGCAACTATTTCTGAGGGCATAGACCTTTGAGACAGCTGGCTGACAACGTAATGATAAGTCAAAACTAGCTGCAAAGAGCAGTCTTTGACAAATTGAAGTCTCACCTCAAGGTGTGCCAGTTTTCATGAGTTACATGAGCCAAAACCCAGAACTCACCGTTTCCAGAAAGCATTGCGTTGCTTGACCTTGAGAATTTCATGTACAGCTTCTGATACTTTCTACATTGTTCAGTGTGTTACTGAACTTAATCAAAAGACGTAAGACCTATCTGCTGTTTGTACGCAGCGTCAAGGATTTTATGAGAAAAGAAAGGCAAGTGCTTCCCAGCGGAGCGCCCTTGGGAGAGGGATCACACGCGCCAAATCAGCAGATGTGTTTGGCCAGAAGTCATCCCCAAAAGTCCATTGGGACGAACAATTCCGCAAGAAGCAAGTTGGGCGAAATGCATCTATAAGTCTATAATCATTTATATGCCATGAAAACCCATGAAACAAATTCTGGGAACATCGTCATAAACGTGTTTGACATGTGCAGGTGTGTAAGAATAACTTGGACCGTGAATAAATCATGGCACATTCTTCATTACAAAGTAGTTCCAATGCTTTGCTTCTGAAAACTACGTGAATTGAACCATTCCTTCAGAAAAAACACATACAATATTGATATTCGTTCACAGAAATAATATGATATGTCTGATATGTTGTTGTCGGCCGGCATTGTATGAAAGACCAAAATCTTAAGGATATCATATGTGCGCATAGTTGGTTTAAGAGTTCCTGATTCGCGCTCTACAGGTAGACACCAGGATTGGTTGAAGAGGTGGTCAGACCTGTATAGGCTTGAACAGTCGACAGTGGGGCGTTGGGGTGCCAGGGTTGGATTTGGGGCATGCGGATGCAAGCTAATTGCAAGAAATTTGCAAGCGCGCTGAGTTCAAGCCACATCAAGGCAGCACTTCCAGCGCGAACAACAGGTAACAACATTTTATTTGACAGATGCATTTTTTCTTAAACTATAAAACAATATAAATCAGATCAATGACATTGGAATTATGATTCTTTTTATGTTACGAATAGTTCTTCTAATATGGCGAACTACCTGGCATGGGACAACCAAAACACCGTACTTTTCAAGACATTTTTTTGGCCCCAATCGTAAGTCTTCGTTTTAGTATTCAGCATACTAAATTATACTAAATTGCTGCTTTCAGAATCTCTCCAACAAGATTTCGACGGAAATAGCTCACTTTTGCTTTCGAAATGTCGGGAAGCGGACGTGAACGAGCAGCACCGGACCCCAAGGTTGCTTTCGGCAACAACACGAAAGAGCAACAAGAAGAAGAAGATGAACGAGTCGCCCAGGAACAAGAGCGAGATGAAGAACAGCGAGAAGCCAGAATCAATTTACCGTTGTGGACTACGAGGACGATTCAGGCATCCATCATTCACTGTATCGATATGGCCCAAAATGAGGACGCAATCGACAGTACAGCGAGAGCGGTGGACGGCATGATCCTCACATACTTGAAAGATCGCTACAAGCTCTTTCATGTCTGGACATCGATGGCAACAGCACAACAATATTATGACCACGTGAAGAAGCTCAAACTTCTTCCGGAATTCGACGGGTACATCCCCTATGTTGGTGAAGACGCCAATGGCGAGCTGAAGGAACCCACCGAGGAACAACTCAAGCAGTCGTTCCACGCCAATGCAAAGAATGGCAAAGTTGGTGGAAGGGATCTGGAAGTTTACCTCAAAGGGGTCAAGGGCATCAAAGTTCTTTGCAAAATCATGAAGTACCTCGTCCAAATTGGAGTGACACCACAACTCGTCTACTCCAAGGTCGCAGATGTTACAGACGATGACGAGGAACGTCAACAAGAAACACGACGGGAGGCATCGGACTTCATCCGCAAAATTATTTCTGGAACTTTCGCGGTGCGATCCTATGATTATTTTAGGGTCAATCCACCACAGCGAGATGATCACATCCACATTGATCCCGTGGAACTGGTATGCGCAGTGACGGAAAGGGTACGTACATTTACAGTCCTCGTGACGCTCAACAAGATTGGCCTTGCTCTACCACAACAACTTCAAAGGGTGTGGGAAGGGAAGTTAAAGGCGGTCACACAGAGCGCCGCACAGATGGAAGTGAGTTTCAGATCACTCGATCCGTCTGAGCGAGAAAATGCACGACAATATGTTCGAGCGGTCGCTGATGCCCAGCACACGGAAGGAGGAGCTACATCTAGCATGAAGGACTCCAACAAGACGAAGAAACGGCGTAAAGAATGAAGAGTGCATGGTCTTTGTCATGGAAGAGCACGCATGAGCGGATTCTGAGCGCCGGGCTAATTCGAATCTAGCCTACGCACATGTGGGATACGAAGTCTTCCCAGTGCGATGGCGTAAATTTTCAACGAATATGAACTAGGGTAGGATGCCCTAGTGATGCGGCATAATTCAAAGACAGGTGATTGGAAACCTACACGTGGATCCACGGTAGGGAGTACATGACCCTGGAAGGTGCGTGGAAAGCCGAACGTAGACCTACACCGGTGAGTACACAATCCTTCAAGTAGAACTGTTGATTCTTCAATTCGAGCCGCACAGTACATAGTCTTAAAGGCTTAATTCGCAGAAGGATGACCAAATTTTAAGCCTGGCGTTTACTCCTGTGTCTGACCATCAGAAAAGGTCAGACATGTGGGGTAACAATGTAACCCAGGCCACAGGCTACGTCAGGTCATCCACATGCAAATAGCAGTTGGCGGGAACATTAATTCATGCGAGAGATGCACGTGTATCCGCGGCATCTGGCTCAAGACGAGCGACTGCCTGCTATGGAGGAAAACAACTAGCGCTTGCTGCGGACAACATCAACAATAAGGAGAAGGGCACGCATTCAAAGTTCAACCCTTACAACTTGGGCGGATTGACCAGCGGCCATTCACAGTAGTTGTAGTAGTAATGTCGTATATTGGTATTTGTAGTTGTAATTATAAACAAATATAATTGGTGATCGATCTAAAGGTCCTTGTAAGGAGTTTTAATTGCGAAAGCCGTGCATGTTATGTTGGAAACCCTCGCGAAAGTTTTTTTTCGAGTTTGCGAAAGTAAAATTTTATTTCGCGAAAATTTCGCGAAAATTGGGTATTATAATTATTATGTAAAGGGTTGCGACCCACTGCCTCCCGGCATCCGGCAGGAGAAGGACACCAGAGAATGCGAATGAAGTAGTAGCCAAGTTTCCAAAAGTGAGGCTTTGCGAGAGCCAAATGCCAAGGCCCCTGGTCTTCGCTTTTCCTTCAGTGCACCCCCTGCTGATGGCCGGGGTCTGTGAATAGGGATATTTTCGCGAAAATCCCGCGAAAGCTATACGAAAGAGCGGGCGAAAGTCAACGTATATGTTGAAGGGGGGGGGCCAAATTTTGTAAAAAAAAATACGTCCTGAAAAGGGATTCTATGATATTAGTGGTATGTTTAAAAAACTACTAAGAAATGATTCGTAATTTTCTGGCGTAATTTGGTGGGTGGCGAACGAATATTTATAAAAAATATTATTAATTAACATGGGCCCCGCGAAAAATAAAGATGGAATTTACCAAAATTTCGCTAAAATAAAATTTTTATTCGTAAAAAATGGCTATTCCGGGATAAAATAATTTTAATTAATAACTAATTATTTATTTATTATAATTTTAAAAACGAAATTATTTTATGAAATTTTTTTATTTATTAAAATTTTAAATAATATTAAAAATATGCAATAATTTAGTGAGATTTTTTTTAATTTTTGAATTTGATATATTTTGTAGGTTTTGATTTCGAAATGGGTTTAGATAAGGGATTTTTAATTGAGGTATTTTTAATTTGTTTATTTGCTTATAATAACATATATTTTTTCGAAATTTTAATTTTTAAAATTGGTTAATATATAATATTTTAATTTATAAATATGTTTCGTATTATAATAACGTATAATTTTTTTTTTTTATTTGGTTAATTGATTTCGTACCCGCCACTTTAGCGAGCTTACTTTTCGACCCTCCGCAACCACAACTCATTGGAAAAACATAATAATTCGTAATTTTCCTATTTTTTTGCGTATTTGAATTTTTTTTTTTGAGATTTTTTTTTTTGTTATTTTTTTTTTTCCTTTTCTCTAATTATTTTTATTTTTTATTTGTCCATATTATCGGAAATGGAAATTTAATTTTTAAATTTCCTTCGATTATTAGTTTTCTTTTTTAAATAATTTTATTATTAATAATTATATTTTTTTAAATAATTATTATATAAAATATTAAAAAAATAATACAAATTATTTTAAAATATTTTTAATTTTTATTAAAATATTAATAAACAAAAAAAAAAACCTAAAAATTAAAAATAAATTATGTAAATTATATATTTTTATTATATATTTATATATTTAAATATTTTTTTAAACAATATTTATTTTAAATATATATTTTTTGTTTTAAATATATTTTTAATATATATTTTTAAATTTATATACATAATAATATTAAATAAAATAATGTATAATTAAATTCTTAAAAAAAAATATATTTAAAATTA